>ERZ1643251.641-NODE-641-length-47189-cov-16.980036_pt1 | contig 47189 bp, 64 predicted proteins | sample MGYA00579261_ERZ1643251 | MGnify/ENA primary metagenome ERZ1643251 (study PRJEB29033, sample SAMEA4952267) | chicken gut metagenome | biome: Broiler Chicken; feature: Gastrointestinal Tract; material: Caecum | place: Ireland | collected 2018 | study: Broiler... | reverse complement strand
GTTATTCCGCAGATGCGCTTTTCGCAAATGACCTGACCCGCAGGATGCAGCTTGGCCTTGATTACGGCGGCCTGTACGGTACCGGCGGAGAATTCATGCCTACCGGTATCTACAACAACAAGGAAGTCGAAAAGATCGACGTGACGAAGCTGGATGCAGCCTATGCATCTTCCACTGGCGTCATCACCGCAGATTTCCCTGTATATCTGCGCTCCATCGTCATGCAGAAGAACGTGGATGATCAGAAGCTGGGATGGGCGTTCAACAGCATGCTGGAAGGCTTCCTCATGAATATGAAAACCACCACGGGCGAATATATCTACCGTGATGAGATGCAGGCCGGCAAGCTGCTGGGAGCACCCTACCGGGTATCAAACCAGATCCCGATTTCTTCCGGCGGACTGACGGAACTGTTCTTCGGAAACTGGGCTGATCTACTGATCGGAGATCAGATGGGTATGGAAACCTACACCACCCTGGAAGGAAGCTGGGTGGATGATGAGGGAGTAACCCATAATGCCTTTGAAGAGAATATGGCGGCCACCCGCGCGACCATGTATGACGATATCGCTGTCCGCCACGGAGAATCCTTCATCGTGGCGCACAAGATCAAGGTAATGTAAGGAGGGCAATATGAAGAGAGAGCTTTTCAGCAATGTGAAAGTAATTCCCGGAGGGACGGCCATTGCGATTGACCGCAGCGGCTTCCTCTCCGCTGTGATCGGTGCATCCGTGACCACCGCAACCGGGGATCAGACGCTGTCCTTCGCTGTAACGCATTGCGATACTTCGGACGGAAGCTATGAGGCCGTGAATGATCCATTCATTGGTGTAGACGGGCCCCTGAAGGCGCTGACCGTAAAGCAGGGCGATATGGTCAATGTGGAACTGGATCTGCTGGGATGCAAACAGTTCATTAAGATCACGCCCACAACGGCTGCCACGGTCGATTATGCGGTAGTGCTGGGAGATCCGGCTCAGGCTCCGGTATAAGGAGGGTGCAATGGTCAGAAGATATGACGCCCCGCAGAAGGCGGAGGAAAAGAAAGAGAAAAAGACAAAGGATTCCGGAGAGGTGAAGAAGCCTGCGGAAACCAAGATGCAGGGTGGCCCTTCGGAAAATAAATAGGCGGTAAGGGGGATGCAGAATGGCAGAGAAAAAGCTGAGAGAGAATGCGCTGACAACGCTGGAAGATATGGTCGAATTTATGGGGATGGATCTGGAATCCCTCCCCGAAGCGACGAAAAATAATATCATCCGCCTGATCAATGCCGCATCCTCCTACATTGAAACCGTAACAGGACGGAAATTCCGGAAGCAGGAGTATACAGAACGGCATTTTGCCAGCGGGTATCAGGAGTTGTGCCTGAATCAATATCCAATCCTTTCGGTGGAAAGCGTTGAAGACGATGAAGGGGGAACCCTTTCCGGATACAGCTTCACAGATACCGGAGAATATGGCGTACTGTTCCGGGACGAAGGCTGGGCCGTAAAAGGATACCGGCAGGGTCTGTCGGATGATATCCGGCTGTCAAGCCGCTATCTGACAGTAAAATATACCGCCGGCTATGTCCTGCCGAAAGACGCTACGGAAGATGAGCCGGAGACACTGCCCTATGATCTGCAGATGATTATCTGGCAGATTGTACAGCAGCAGTGGAGCCTTGCGGAGAACGGAGCAAACGGCCTGTCCGCATTCTCAATTTCCGATGTGTCATGGACATTCGACAAGGAGCTGGGGAGTCAGGTGCAGGATATCATCAACAGCTACAAGAGGGTGGAGTGCTGATGCGGATCGAAGACAATGTGTCGGAAGAAATCGAACGGATCAGGAAAGAACTGGCGCGCCTGAAGGGAATCACGATCCGGGTAGGTATCCAGAATGGCGGTGGGAAAGATGCTGGCGGGAAGAATCAGGATACTCCAGCGGATATCCTGACCATAGCAGGAGTGCATGAATTTGGTGCCACGATCACCGCGAAGAAGGTCAGCAACCTGGCAATCCCGATCCACAAGGATGCGATCGGGAAAAGTCCGAGGGATTTTGACGGCCTGTTCTTTATCCGGTCAAAAGCCGGGTACCTGTACGGATGCATCAGCAAAGACCGGCACGGTACACAACGGCCATCCGGGCGGCCGAAGAAGGCAAAGCCGAAGACTGATAAACCGAAGAAAAACCAGAAGGATGAAAGGGAGGAGGATATCACGTATCTCTTCATCCTGTTCCCTTCTGTGCAGATCCCGGAGAGAAGCTTCATCCGTGCAGGTTATGATGCAAATAAGGACAATCTGGAAGCTGCGTGTGAGAGAGCGCTATCCGGGATATTGTTTGAAGGCTGGGATGCGATTAAGGCTGCAAACCATATCGGCATGACGGCTGTGGGATGCATCCAGACCTATATGAACACGCCGGGGAATTTCAGGGAAAAGGGTGGAATAACGAAGGAAACTTCGAACTGGCCCAACAGCCCGTTGATTGAGACAGGCAGACTCCGGAATTCCATCACGTATGTTATCGAGGAAGGTGGTTCCTGATGATCAATGCTTTTCGGTACGCACAGCCCAAAATCCCTTCTGGATTGATGCATGAGATGTTCCAGATCATGCGGTCAGGCGGTCATTACGATCCGCACAATGGAGGCCAATGGGTTCCGGGAGAAGGAGATAAGGTTCCATTTCAGGGCGTGATCCTTCCGGTCAGCAACAAGGATCTGATGCGGGAGGATATCGGAACCTATGGAAAGAACAGCCAGAAGGTATATACTAACGGCTTCAGTCTGGAAATCGGTGGAAAGATCTACGATCCGGCAGAAGACCGGACTTATACCGTGACGCAGGAACTGGGGTACAATTCTATCCATCCTCTGAAACGGTATCTGATAGAACGGAAAGAGGAAGCGGAAGAATGAAAGCAAAGGATGTGAGAAATACCATTGTTTTGATGCTGCATGAGTACACCCAGGTGGACGTCTACAGATCCGGACAGGTATCCCCGGAAGCGAAGATACCCTATATCACCTACAGCGTCACATCCCCATATCAGCCGGAAACAACTCCGGGGCATTTCGAAACAGTCCAGGAAAATGATGAGACATATCTGTACCGCAGGGAGCGGGCAGGCATGTCTCTTTCTTTTACTGCCTGCAGCCAGAACCGGGAAAAAGACGGGATAAGGATCCAGGGCGAAGATGAGGCCATGGAGCTGGCGGAAAAGGCGCAGGGCTGGTTCCTTTTTGTGGGGCGTGCTGAATTGTCAGCCGCCGGGATTGTTGTGGAGGATGTCAATAATGTTCAGCCCCGGAACGTCCTTATGGTGGACGAAGAAGCGAACCGGTACGGCTTTGATGTATTGGTGCGCTATATCAGGGAAGACCGCCGCGTGACCGGGAATGTTGAAGAAGTAATAGCGAAAGGAAAGAAGTTATGAATGATGTGGTTGTTGTTGTAAAGAGAGATACAACGCCGACGCCTGCGGATTCGCTGGATATTCTTCTGATCCTGACGGATGCAGAAAAAGAAGCGGCGACATATACCAGTCTGGAAAGCGCAAAAACGGCACTGGGAGAAGATTCCACAGGATATAAGATGGTCGCCGCGTTGTTCGATCAGGGGAATGCACGGCCTGCGCCGTCAAAACTGATCCAGAGTGTTAAGGTCGTAGGCTTTGCGGATATCGCATCCGCAGAAAACCTTATATCCGCGATCGAAGAGTACCAGAAGAAAGACAATGACTGGTATTTCTTCCTGACGGATAAGGTGGATGATGAATATATCGAGGCACTGGCGGCATGGGCGGAAAAGTCGGAGCCCACGGAAGCAGAACTGAATGCGGGCGTGGAGGACCATCGCAAATTTTATTTTGCACAGACCTCTAACAAATCACTTGCTGTTAAGCATGCGAGGGCAGCTGTCATTTACACGAATGACCTGAATGAACATGCAGACGCGGCATGGATCGGAGCGGTCGGTCCATGGTACCCGCAATATGTGACATGGAAATTCAAAATGCCTTCCGGTCTCGGATATTCCGGCCTCACGAAAGATGAGATCACAGCGCTGGAGGCGAATAACATTAATTTCGTCACAAACGAGTATAAGCGCAATTATATCAAAAATGGAGTCTGTACAGACGGGGAGTTCATCGATTCTGTTATGGGCGGTGACTGGCTTGCGAAGGAGATCCGGGGCAGGATCTATGACGTATTCATGGATAACCCGATCATCCCTTATGGGGATGATGGTTTTACCCAGGTCGGGGGAGCTGTAATCGGTGCTATGAATGCGGCTGTGGATAATAACATTATCGCAGTGGATCAGGAGACCGGAAGCGGGGTGTATATCGTTAATATCCCCAGATGGGAAGATTCTACAGACGAACAGCGCCGCAACCGTGTAATACCGGACATTACCTGGGAAGCACGGCTTTCCGGCGCGGCGCACAGTGCGAAAGCGAAAGGCACCCTGTCTGTGAGCCTGTAAAGGAGGAAAAAGATGAACGTAACAAATTATGATCCCAGGAAAGTATCCGTTGTGGTGGATGGGCGCATTGTGACCGGATTTGCAGATTCCTCTATGATCACTATAGCCAGGAGTGAGGATATCGTATCCACTTCTGTAGGAACCCAGGGGGATGTGGTCTACTCGGAGAGTGCGAACAGATCGGGAACACTTACCATGTCCCTGCAGTCCACATCTGCTTCTCTGGTCTGGTTAAAGAATATCGCAAAAAGCAGGAAAGAAATCTCTGTTGTAATTACGGACGCAAGCCAGACCCCGGCCGAGGTGACAAACGCAAGCCGCTGCCGAATCACGAGGATACCCGATAACAAGAAGGAGAAGACCGCAGGGAGCGTGGATGTCACAATCTTTGCGCCGGAGATTATTGACTGATGGCAGATATAAAAGCATGGCCGGACAGGCCGAAGGGACTAAGCGAAAGGAGCTACAGAAAGTATATGGCACAACAGAAGAAGGTAAAGGTAAATGAAAAAGAATATACCCTCCAGAGCGTGTCTCCCAGATGGTATTTCGAAATGAATGACAGACATGGGATGACCGGAGGGAAGAAAGATACGGCCGGATACATTGATGAATTATTCAAAAATGTAATTATTGAGCCGGCAGAAGTTAAAGCCGATGGGCTGAGTTACTTCGACGACATGGAAGATGGAATCGATGCAACGGAGAAATTACTGAAGGAAGTTGAATCCTTTCTTAGAAAAGGAAAATGATTCGGAAAAAGCCAGACGCAGGGCAAGAATAAATCAGAAATTTTGGTTCCTGCTCTATTCAGGAGCCGGGCTGAGTTATTCTGACCTGATGCAGATGGATCTGGCAGAGTATGCAGAAGCCGTTGAAGCAAAACTGCTGTATAACGAGGCAGTGAAACAGCAGAGGGACGGAGGTGGTGGAGGTGGCTGACCAGAGAAACATCACTTTCGGGATGCAGTTTCAACGGTTAGATGAAGCAGTTGAACAGCTGGAAAGCCTGCAAAATTCTATCGAAGAGATAAAGACCGACATGGTCACTCTGGAGCAGGAAGGGGATGAAGTAGGAAGCCGGATAAAGGCCGGGGCAGAAACAGCTGCCGATGAGATTGAAAAAATCGGGACAGAGGCTGAGGTAGCCGGGAGCAAAATTACAGGCAGTCTCGGTGATGCGGAAGGGCAATTCAGGAAAATTGGATCCCAGGCGTCCAGTATGGGAAAGGCGATTGCCAGCAGTGCAGGAACGGCGCTGAAGGAATACAATTCTCTTCCTAAAGCGATCCGGGCCGGAATGGACGGCGCGTTTGGATACGCAGAAAAGAGGATTCAGAATTTTCAGAAGTCGGCTACCGGAGGTATCAAAAAACTTTCCCAGGCGTTTAAAGATCCGATCGGCACGATCAAAAGCGAACTGGCCGCTGCGCTGCAGAAGGCCGGAAAAGAGATCGAAGATGTTGAGGATGATGCTGAGGATGCTGAAAAGGATCTGAAGGACATGGGCGACTCCGGAGAGAGCGCCGGAGGCAGCATCAAGGATGCCCTAAGCAGCGTGGCCGGTAAGTTCGCTGCGCTGCAGGCAGGGGTAGAGATCCTGAAGGCAGGAATGGAAGCGGCAAAAGAATTTGCCTCTTCAGTTCTGGAAATATCAAAGAATACAGAAAATGTCGGAGCAAAGTTCGATGCGGTCTTTGCAGACGACACGGGCGCGGCCCAGTGGACAGAAAATTTTGCGAGCGGGATCAACCGGAGTAAAACAGAAGTCCAGAATTTCATGGTCCAGAATAAGGCCATGTACAATGAACTGGGGATCACCGGGCAGGCCGCGACAGACCTCTCAAAGGTCACCACCTCTTTGGCGTATGACCTGGGCGCAGCCTTCAAGATGGATGACGCGGAAGCGCTGTCCACGATCCAGGATTACATATCCGGTAACACTTCGGCTCTGGCACAGTACGGGGTACAGATTGATGATACCGTACTTCAGCAGACTGCCCTCTCGATGGGCATTAATAAGAATATAGATGAGCTGTCGGACGCGGAAGCAGCGCAAGTCCGGATGAACGCTCTGCTGGAGAACAGCACATCAATCCAGCAGAAGGCGGCCGGTGCACAGACAGGATACGCGAATGGGATCAAATCCATCAAGGCGAAAGCCACGGAATTGATGGAGGGGATCGGCGCAAAGTTTACACCGGCTTTTGACAAAATCGTCGGAACGGTACTGAATGCATGGCCGAAGATCGAGCCGCCGCTCATGCAGTTTTTCGACTTCCTGAGCAAGGGAATAGAAACTGCGGGACCGGCACTGGTGAATTTCGCCGCAACAGCCTTACCGCCCCTGATTACCACGCTTCAGGAGGTATTCACGGCAGCCCAGCCAATAGGGGCTGTCCTGGCACAGCTGGCAACAACAGCATTGCCTCCATTGGTAAGCGCGCTGGCTCCGGTGGTTTCGGTAATTGGGAATCTGGCGCAGGCCATTCTGCCGCCATTCGCAAATATCATTTCCATGATTGCCACGTCCGCTCTACCGCCACTTGTTGATATCGCAAACACGCTGATAGGAACGGTGATCGAACCGGTAATGCCGATTCTGGAAAATCTGGTGTCTGCTTTGATGCCTGGAATACAGAGCATGCTTCAGGCGATTACACCGCTTTTGAATGCATTGTCACCTGTTCTGCAGGTAATCGGTACGGTGCTGGGAGAAATTGTAGGATTCCTGGCAAAGATTGTCGGTTTCGCGGCGGAAGGCATTGGTACGCTGATCTCCAAAGTGGCTGGCATATTCGGCGGTGGAGGAAGTGGAAACAGCGGAGGAGATGATCTGCCGCATAATGACGACGGCACGCCGGATTTTCCGGGAGGCTGGACTCATATCAATGAACGCGGCGGAGAAGTTGCCTTCCTTCCCGGCGGGAGTACGATTATCCCGGCCGATAAGAGTAAACAGCTTATTGATAATGTTGCATCAGAAGAAAGAGTTTCCGGAGAACTGAATATCAACGTAACTGTAAACGGTTCCGGAGATATGGACAGGAGTACACTTCAGGAGCTGGAAGACCGGTTTCGGAGAATTGTCAGGGAAGAAGCACCAAAGATATTCCAGAAAGAGTCAAGAAAGCAGGCGGAAAGAAACGCTATCCAGGGCGGATACGCATAGGAGGTGGAGGTTATGGGATACCGTCTGACCGGTACAAAATGCGGTACAGTCCGGTTTGATCCGGATACGGGGACAATCAGCAAAGAGAGCCTGACCAGATCGAGCAAAATCACAGAGAATGCCATCGAAGACGGAGGATCAATCAATGACCATGTGATCAAGAATCCTGAGCAGTTCTCCATTGGCGGGATCCTGATCGGCGGCAACGCACAGGCGGAGCGGCTGACGAAGATGTGGAAGGAACGGGACCTCATAACCTACACCGGACGGATCCGGGGGAGCAGCCTGGTCATCACAAACCTGGTCATCACCCCGGATTACAAAAACAAGGACGGGTGCAGTTTCACCGCAACCCTCCAAAAAGCCAATATTGCTTCCAGCGCTTATGTAGAGATGGGAGAAAGCCTGATGAGCCAGGAAGATTCGGCAGAAGAGTCAAACCAGAGCGGGCAGACGGCCGGTACAAAAAACACCGGCCTGACAACTCCCGTGACGGAAACCGTAACAGAAAACGCATACATGGAGTATGTAAATTCCTACAATGGAAACAGTAGCAGCGGGCCATCCTCCCGGAAGTCCGCAGGATATGACGGGGTGAGGTAATGGCAGAACTGAACGTGATCGGAGCCACCCGGAATGTGCAATACATTCCGGTGACACCCGATAAAGTACCATATACATTCAGCATCAAGCTGGAGGACCGGACGTATACAATGACTCTGAAGTATAACAGTGCCGGTGGGTTTTACACAGTGGATTTGGCGATTACGGCCACAGGGGAGACGCTTTGCTATGGTGATCCTATCCGGTATGGAAGGCCGCTGTTTCGAAGCATTGAAGATGACCGCTATCCTATTCCGGTGATTGTTCCATACTGTCTGGAAGGCAGGGAAACGGAGGTCACAAAAGAAAACTTCGGGAAAACGGTGAAGCTGTACCTGCACGAAAGGCGGATGGCAGAATGAGATTTTTTATCCGGAGCGCTTCCATACAGATCGGTGCGAACCGGTACAGCATGGATGGAGGCTTCTATTTTGAATTTGAGATTCCTTTCAAGGATTCCGAAGAGCTGCAGACAGTTACTTTTCGGGTTCACAACCTCTCAGAAACGACCCGGAAGAATATTGTGAAGGGAACGCCAATTATCCTGAATGCAGGATATGAGGGGGATGTGGGAACAATCTTCGTGGGAGCGGCAAATGACGCAACCAGCGACAGGGATGGAACGGAATGGATTACGGAGATATCCGCAACCACCGCCCTGGAGGAGTGGCTTGGGAAAACGATCAATAAAACCTATCTGCCCGGAACAACCGCGCAGAACATCGTTACAGATCTGCTCACCATCTTTGGACTGGAGATAGGACGCTTTGAACTGGTGGAAAATGTCACATATCCCCGTGGACGCGTCTGTCAGGGAAAATTGAAGGATGTGCTGAAGCAGATCGTGATAACGGAGTGCAAGAGCCGGCTGCTGATCCGCAACAACCAGATTCACATCAATAATCCGCTGGACGGCATCAACATGGGCGTCCTCCTGACACCGGAAACCGGCCTGCTGGCCGGCGGCGGAGACAATGACAATACGGTTGTGGCAACGGACGAGCAGAGCACGGCGGAGCAGAAAGATGAGCAGGGAAAAACAAAGAAGCTGAAATGCCTGCTGAACCACCGGATTGGTCCGGGAGATATGGTGCAAGTACAGTCCAGAAACCTGAACGGTTCCTTCCTGGTGGTAAGCGGAACGCATAAGGGCAGCCCCACAGGGGATTGGTATACAGAAATGGAGCTGAGAATGAGGTGAACAGGTCAGAAGAATATGCATATGAGGAAGCAAAACGTAATGCCCTGCTGAAGCAGATTCATGTGGCCGCGCTGGTACAGATCATCGCAGTGTATCCGGAGGATATGACCGTGGATGTGAAACCGCTGGTAAAGGATCTGCGTGAAGGGGAATATCTCTCACAGCCTCCGGTGCTGAAGGTTCCGGTGTTGCAGTTTGGGCCGTCGGCCTGTCCGATCAGGCCACAATATGACGTTGGAGACTGCGGACTGATCGTATATCTGGACCAGGACAGCGATAATGTCCTCCTTTCCGGACAGGAGACGGAGCCGCAGACGGAAAACTATCACGCGGCCGCGTATCCGGTATTCTGCGGAATTGTGGGCACCGCAGGCGCACCAGAACCGGAATCCTGGCTGGAGATCAGCCGGGAGGGAATAGAAGTCCATGGAAGAGTCATCATTGATGGGGAACTGATCCTGAACGGCCACTCTGTAGGAGGTGGCGACGGTGGATAATGTGACACTTAAAATAAGCAGGGATACCGGCGATCTTGTGATCGGAGATGACGGGATCATGGAAACCATATCCGGGGCTGATACGACCGCACAGAACATTGAAATGACCCTGAAGGCATGGATAAATGATTTCCCTCTTGTACCAGGGCACGGAACACGCTGGGAGAATATCCTTGGGCAGATAATAAGCAGTGAGGAAGTCGAGGAAGAAATTCGGGAGAGTGTCTATCAGGAAACAGATGTGGCGATGGTGACAGAGATTGAAGCAATACAGAACGGCCGGGAACTGAATATTGATTTGAAGGCAACAACAGCGGCAGGCGAAGAAATAGAAACGGAGGTGACGGTATAGTGTCGAATATCTGGGGATTGACAGAAAAAGGATTTTACCGCCCAACCTATGTGGAAATCTTAAATGCATTGGAGTACAAGGCCAGGGAGCTGTTTCCTGACAAGGTAAATCTGACGGTCCGTTCTCCGATCGGAATCTTTCTGAGGATCTATGCATGGATGCTGAATATCCTTTTCTCTGTACTGGAGGATGTGTATAACAGCCGTTTTATCGACACGGCCGTGGGAACATCCCTGTATAACCTTGGAATGAGCATCGGACTCCGGGTCCTGCCTGCGGGCAAAGCGACGGGGTACGTCACCATAACTGCACAGGCGGGAACAATCATACCGGCCGGGTACCTGGTGGGGACGCCGGGCGGTCTGCAGTATACCGTTATGTCGCCGGTAACAGTCGGAAGTTCAGGAAAGGTACTGGCGCTGATCCAGGCAGTAGAGAACGGGACGGAATACAATACACCGGCCGGCACAATCAATATGATCATCAATCCTGCATCTGTTCCGGGAGTGATATCCGTAAACAATGAATCGGATGTGATCGGAGGCAGAGAGCGGGAGACAGATGCTGAGTATCGGCAGAGATATTATGATTCTGTGGATTACGCCGGCGGAGTAAATGCAGATGCGGTAAGGGCGGCCCTCCTGCAGGATGTGGCAGGCATCTATACCGCGTATGTGTATGAGAATGATTCTGACGTTTGGAATGAGGAATACAACCTTCCACCGCACAGCATTGAGGCGGTTGTATATGGCGGCCTGGATGCGGATATCGCGCGGATAATATATGACCGGAAAGCCGGGGGAATCCAGACCGTCGGAAGTGAAACGGTTCCTGTACTTTCCGCATCCCAGCAGAGCATCGAGGTTCACTTTTCCCGCCCGGATCCGGTAGACATATATATTCAGATCAGCGGTCTGAAAACGAACAGTAATTTTGCCGGCCCAGACACCATCGTGCAGGCTCTCACGAATTATATCGGGGGCAGCGCAAACGGCGGGCTGGAAATCGGAGAAGATGTGATATACATAGCAATCCCCGGTGTGATCATGGACGTTGCCGGCGTGGTAGATTTCAAGCTGGGAATTGGAACAAAGGCCGGAGAATACTCAGAGAATAACATTGAGATCGGGATCCGGCAGAAGGCCGTTACATCGGAAGAAATGGTGGTGATCTCATGAATTTTGTGGTACGCATGCTGGAAATGATTACCAGCGCTTACAACAGAGAGGATATTGTAACCCTGCAGCGCGGGGAGCCGCCAAAGACGAACATAGGAAAACTTCACAGCGTGCTCGGATGGGGATTCGATCTGGTCAAGGAAAATGCAGAACGGGTAAAACTTTGGGACGATCTGGAGCAGGCTCAGGGGAAGGTATTAGACCGGTATGGAAACAATTACGGCGTACTCCGGGGGATGGCCTCGGACAGCATATACAGGGTAATGATCAAAGTTAAGATTATTTCCATGCTTTCTGCTGGAAATCTGGACACGATCATCAACGCTGCTTCTGTATTGTTTGACGTACCCCCGGAGGAAGTGGATGTGGAAGAGATCTTCCCGGCAAAGGTATACCTGTACATTGATGAGGATCAGATCGACGATGAACACAGGGAGGTAGGAGCCAGCATTGCGGCGCTGATGCGTCGGATCAAGGCCGCCGGTGTGGGAATGCGGATTTTCTACCGGGCCTATCATGCGGAAACTGCACGACTCTATTTCGGACGGGCATTCCAGAAATATGTGAGGATACGGGTAACACCATACGCGGGCAACGCGTATTTCCGAACCAGCGTACCGATGAAATGCGGAGCTGGCAGCCTGATCTATGTTGAGCGGACATATCTGCCGAAGGAGGAAACAAGTTGAATGGTACAGTAATAACGAAAAAGGGCTTAATGCTCATTACAAAGCTGCTTGCCAGCGCCGGTGAGTTGACTTTTACGAGGGTTGCCGTCGGGACAGGAAGCGCGCCTCCAGAAGGGGATATTCCTGGTTTGGATGATCTGATCAGCTACAAAATGGATGGCGTAATTGCGGAGATCAAAGCAGAGCCGGAACACAACCAGGCATCAATCCGATTTCAGGTCAATTCTATTAATGTGGAGGAATCCTTCGTTGTGACAGAAGCGGGCGTATATGCGCAGGATCCCGATGATGGGGAAATTTTGTATGCTTATCTGGACATGTCGGATGATCCGCAGATGGTATACGATTCGGAATCTGCAATTTCAAAGTTTTTGGAAATGACTCTGGTTGTGGTCGTTGGGACTGTGGAGCAAATCACTGCGGTTATCAACCCGCAAAGTCTGGTATCCAGAGAGGATTTTGACCAGAAAATATCGAGCCTTCAGGAAGGAAAAGTAAATATCGTTGTAACAGATACTGAAATTCCAGTAGAAAGTCGGGAGAAAAATACTTTTTACCTTACGGTCAAAAAAAGCGGAACTATTATTCCGGGTAGCGGAGTAATTATGGCAAGCCCATATGTAGGATATAAAATTATCCAGGAAGGAGAATAAGAATGGCAGATGCATTAAAAGTAAGAGTACAGATCATGAACCCTGAAACAGAGGAAGTAATCGGGGAGGCTGATGTCCAAACCATAGCGGAGCTGGTCTATTTTGCAGACAAAGAAACCCTGCAGCAGAAGTATGACAGCGGGGAATTGAAAGGTGAAAAAGGTGATACCGGCGCACAGGGACCGCAGGGTGAAACCGGTCCACAGGGACCGAAAGGTGATCAGGGTATCCAGGGCGTTAAAGGTGACAAGGGTGATAAAGGTGATACCGGGGATCCGTTCACGATTGCGAAGACCTACAAATCTATTTCCGCCATGAACGCTGGATACGCAACGGACGGCGTGAAAGTCGGCCAGTTCGTTCTCATCGACACTGGAAATGTTGAGGATGAGGATAACGCAAAACTGTATCTGAAAGGCTCGTCCGCCTACACCTACATCGGGGATCTGTCCGGAGCAACAGGTATGACCGGACCGCAGGGTCCGAAGGGTGATACTGGTGCCACCGGTGAGCAGGGCCCACGCGGTGAACAGGGTATCCAGGGTTTAAAAGGTGATAAGGGTGATACAGGAGCGACGGGCCAGCGTGGAAGCGCATGGTACAGCGGAACGGCAATCACCGGTACTGCTACGAGCGGCACAGTATTTTCCGGAAGCGGAATCACATCAGCCCTGGTTAATGATATGTATCTGAATACCAGTACCGGAGCAGTCTATAAATGCACAAAAGCAGGAGCTGCGAATACTGCTACCTGGGCTTATGCAGGAAGCATTAAGGGAGCGACTGGAGCCAAAGGTGACAAAGGAGATACAGGGGCACAGGGCCCGCAGGGCGAAAAAGGTGAGACCGGAGCAACAGGTCCGCAGGGAGCCAAAGGTGATACGGGAGCAGCAGGAACGCCGGGCAGTAAGTGGTACAACGGAACCGGAATCACGGGAACCTCGACTACAGAAACAATCTACAGCAACAGCGGGGTTTCCAGCGCACGCGTGAACGATATGTATCTGAATACCAGCACTGGGGCAGTGTATCAGTGTACTGTAGCCGGCGCAGCGTCTGCGGCTAAGTGGAAATATGTCGGAAGCATTAAGGGCGCTAAAGGTGATACAGGAGCACAGGGCCCACAGGGTGAAAAAGGTGCGACTGGAGCGCAGGGCCCGCAGGGTGAAAAAGGTGCGACTGGAGCGCAGGGCCCGCAGGGCGAAAAAGGTGAGACCGGAGCAACAGGCCCGCAGGGAGCCAAAGGCGATACCGGAGCAGCAGGAACACCGGGCAGTAAGTGGTACAACGGTACAGGAGTAACTGGGACATCTACCACAGGTACGGTGTTTTCCGGCAGTGGAGTTTCCAGCGCAAGAGTAGGGGACATGTACCTGAATACCAGCACTGGGGCCGTGTACGAATGTACAACAGCTGGCGCGGCGACTGTCGCAAAGTGGGCCTATAAAGGCAGCATCAAAGGCGCGACAGGATCTCAGGGACCTAAAGGAGATAAAGGTGATACTGGCGCACAGGGCCCGCAGGGCGAAAAGGGAGCGACCGGAGCCAAGGGAGATAAGGGAGATACCGGAGCACAAGGCCCGCAGGGGCCGAAGGGTGAAGACGGGGACAGCATTAAGGTAGGAACGAGCTATGCTTCTGCCCAGGAAAGAAAACTGTTCCTGAAAATTATTGAATAGGAGGTAAAAACAATGGCAAATAAACAGCATGCTCAGTTTTCCGATGAGAATGGAAATCTCTTTTATCTGGAAAACCAGACTGAGGATGTTCTGGATCCATCTGGCAAGCCTCTCAGCGATGGCGGAGATCTTTCAGAAGCATCGGTTAAGTTCTCTGTAGACACAAGCAGAAAACTGCCACAGTCAGGAGGAAGGTTTAAAGCCTTCCTCGGATCGATTGTAAAATATTTGACGGATCTGGGGGCCGCTGCATATCTTGCCGTAGCGAACAATGACACCACTACTCAGCCCGGATTCGTTGGGGATGCCCGTGTTCTGAAACAGCATAGGGATGCGATTAATCAGCTAAATAGTGACTTCTTTAATAGATTTGCGAATAACATTAACCTTCAATCATTGCCATTAAGCTCCGCGATTGCTCACATTATAGATAATAATTTCTCAGAATCAAAAGGTTCCTTCGATGTTATTTTGTGTGCGTCAGAGGGCTGGTTTAGGGTCGAAGGGTATCGAGATCTTGACGGCTCTGCGTTTGGCTTTGCAAATTCGATTAGTAGCGTGAATATACCATACTGCTACGACAGAAGGGCAGGTGCCGATGCAGTATTAAAAAAATTGGGTAATTTAAACTTTACGCTGACTTTCGGTTTATCGTGCGGCGCAACTGTTAATATAAATGGAACAGTAATCACGCCATCAGCATCCGGCACTGTTACTTTAAAATGTAAAGATGGAGTTATTACAAGCACGTCAGGCACTCACATACAAGGCGGCATGAGTGGAACTCCTCATTCAAATGAAGCTCATGCAGATGTTTCAAATTTCAAATTAACAATAGAGTAATCCTGTTCAAAATCATTAATACATAGCAATGTTTTCCGCGTAAGTCTGCCACCCGGAAAGATATATCTTGATCGTCGCTGGTGTTTCGATTTCTCTCACTACATTTTGTGCGGGGACTGTTGTCCTATAGATATTTTCGCCTCCAGCAGTGATACTGCACAGCATTGTTGTATTGTAATGATTTGGATTGTTAAGCCCGATTGCCCCTATTTCAATGTGAGTTACATTCGGGATAGTTATTTGTGCTACGGAATTGCTGTTATTACCGTCTCCGTTTGCACTTTCAATTCTGTCAATGTGGAGCCCGGAGTTAAAAGGGTGGACTGTATCAGCACCCGGTTCCTTCCATCCACGCTGGCCATCTTCGGTCAGTCCAAACCAATCCTGAAACTCACTATTTAGCTGACTAAAAAACTGTTAAAAAGACCTTAAAAGGGTCTTATTTTTTACCCTCAAATGAGGGAGAAAGGAAAAAATTATGAACAAAGAAAAGATCACTTTCGGAAAGAACACTCTGGAATATGATGCGATCTCCGAAGGCGGCGGCCTTCTGAAGATCAGTGTCAACAACGGAGACATGGCCGCACTGGAGACGATGTTCTCCTGCGACCAGACTGACCTTGAAAAGATCACGCAGATGACATCCGAAGGTCAGGTACAGAGGGTGTTCAAAAATTTCGACATTTTCCGGAGCATCCAGAAGGACAAGAATGTCGTGCTGGATGAATCCACGGAAGAGACTGCGGACATCGTGACGGTGACGCTGCAGCAGGAGAGCGCCGTTGAGATCGCGATCCGGAAACTGCAGGCGGGCCAGAAAGACCTGCAGGCTGGACAGGATATCCAGGACGGCGCGATCAATGATCTGGCTGGGGTGGTATCCGACATGGCAACTGGAGAGCTGACTCTGGATCCGGAGATCACCGAAGAACCCGAAAACGCATCTGAGGAGCAGCAGTAAGATGGCACATGAGCCGAGAAAGGAGAACACTATGGTAGCATTCTACGTGGATAAAATCAAAAATCAGGGCTGGAAGCTGGAGGACGTGCCTGTCCTGTGGAGAAAAAAGGTAGAGGCCGCATTGGCCGAATAACCTGCCAGGCGGGGTGTCACTGATGCCCCGCCGATGCTCTATACTTAAAAATCAGTAAACAGAGCCAAAATGGCTCTATTTTTTAAAAATGAGGTAAAATATGGAGCCATTTTTAGAAATTTTTGGGGACTTGACGATCAGCTTTGCCGTTAAAGTATTCTGCGCGATCATATTTGTAGCTGCCGGAATTTTAAAAGGAAAGAAGATCGTTGAGGGATGGCTGCTGCGGAAGCATGAACGGGAAGAAAAAATGCATGAAGTGATGGGCCAGGTTGCAAAGTACCCGGAATGGCGGCAGCAGAGCATTGATATTCAGAAAGAATTTACAGAATCTATCCGGAACCTCCAAAAGCGTATGGAGGAGATCGAAGCTACCACGCAGGAACGGGAACGGAACAAACTTCGCGACAGGCTTTTACAGTCGTACCGGTATTTCACCAGCGAGGAAAAGAATCCCTTGAAAGCATGGTCTGAAATGGAGGCAGACGCTTTCTGGGAAATCTATGAGGACTATAAGAAGATGGGTGGAAACGGTCATCTTCATTCTGTTGTACAGCCCGCAATGAGAGACCTGGAAGTGATCCCGATGCACGAAACACAGAAAATAACGGAACTGATGCAAAGCCGGAGGTAAGCTCAGGAACGCTTATTTCCGGTATTTTTTGTCGAGATGGAAGAATCTCTGGTAAATCAAAAATAATTCATGCCTGAGCCTGCAACGCGCTCAGGAGACAGGAGGAACGTTATGGAATTATTATCGGCTATCCCGATGTGGTTAATCATTGCGGTGCTGGTTGTTGTGGCCGTTACACTTGTGGCAATGACGGTGGTATACTTGAAAAATCGCACGCTGGACGACATCAGAAACGATGTATACCAGCTTATTCTCCGGGCAGAGCATATGTACGAGGAATCCGGCATGGGAAAGCAAAAAATGAAATGGGTGGTAAGTCAGGCGCGTAAGCTCTTGCCGGAATGGATGCAGATGTTTATTTCTACGGAGACTTTGGAAAAAATTATACAGGCATGGTTCGATGGAATTAAGGATCTGCTGGACGATGGAAAAATGAACGGGTCTGAGACGGACGAAAATGAATAATATGACATAGAGCGGGCGGAAGGCCCGCTCTTTTCGCATTTTGGAGGAAATGTTATGTATAAGGGAATAGATGTAAGCGATAATCAGGGCGTAATTGACTGGTCGAAGGTCGCTGCCGCAGGCGCGCAATTTGCGGTCCTTCGCAGCGTCCGTCGGTCCGGCAAAACAGACTATCAGTTTGAGGCCAATCTTGCAGGCTGCCAGCAGTACAATATCCCGGTGTCCGTCTATAAGTACACCTATGCAACCTCGGAGGAGGCGGCGCAGAAGGAGGCACAACAGGTTGTGCAGCTTCTTGGAGAACACGGGTTGAAGTGCATCGTCTGGTGGGATGTGGAGGACCGGGACTCTTTATGCGGACTCGGGAGTTCAAAACTCACAGCCTGCATTCAGGCGGCCAGAGAGGTGATCGAGGCGGCTGGCCTGCAGTTCGGTCTGTACACCGGCCTGTATGTCTACCGGGAAAAATGGTTTGATTTCAACCAGTTTTCTGATGTCCCTCTATGGGCTGCCCGGTATTACAACAGCTACAATGTGATGCAGTTTGCTGATGATCCGGATCAGAGCATGATTCCAGATTTAGGGCGGGCGCTTTGCGGGTGGCAGTACACCAGCACCGGGCGGATTCCGGGAGTATCCGGCAACGTAGATATCGACATCTGCTATTACGATCCCACCAGCACGGATCTATCTGGAAACACCGGCCTGACTACGGAGGAGGTACGGCAGACGATCATCGATGCGGCGGAAAGCTGGAAGGGATGCAAAGAAGCCGACGGCAGCCACCGGCAGATCATTGATCTGTATAATTCGCACAAACCGCTTGCCCGTGGGTACGCAGTGCAGTACACGGATTCCTGGTGCGCTACATTCGTGAGTGCCGCCGCAATCAAGGCCGGGCTGACGGAAATTGTTCCGACAGAGTGTAGCTGCGGCCAGATGGTGACGCTCTTTCAGAAAGCCGGGCGCTGGGTTGAGGACGACGGATATACGCCGGCCGTCGGCGATGTTATTTTCTACGACTGGTCGGACAGCGGTTCCGGAGACAATACCGGATGGCCGGATCATGTCGGGCTTGTGAAATCCGTTCGCAATGGAACGATCACGGTGATCGAAGGAAACAAGGATGATGCGGTGGGATACCGCACGTTGGCCGTCAATGACAGATATATCCGCGGATATGGCGTCCCTGATTATGCAAGCGTCGCGGCAGCCGATGCGGAGTCCGCCGGAAGTCAGACGCAGGCCGGAGCAGCGGAGGAAGGACAGGTATATGCCAATGTGGCCGGATTCACTTCCACGGAAGAGGCGTGCAGGAATTTCCACGATTTTCTTGCGGCAGCCGGGATGAATACGGAAAATTGGCTTGTTAAACCTGTACGAAAACTGGAATAACCCCAATTTTATATTTGACTTATATCGGAGTCAATGATAAGATAAATACAATCCAAAACACATTTTTAATGCCCTTCTGTTTGAAATAAAGCAGAGGGGCGTTTCTTTTTATATGCTCAGGGTGTATGATAGTGAAAAAGTGTTTTGGAGGTATTTGCATTATGACTACAAAAGATGGTTCCAAAAAGGGAAGCAACAATTCAGGATCAAGGTCGACAACGAGAAGCGACAGTACAAAACCGCAGAATCACGGCCGGATCACCAGCGGAGGACAAAGTAGTTCTCCAGGGCATAAAGGAGGAAAGGGGAATGGGCGCTGACGATATTATAAAGATAATTGATGCTATCCCTCAATACATTAGATATGTGTATCCGGGATATTTGGCAATGTTTATCTTCTGTTTCCTGCGTGGAACGACACTACGTGAGACGAAGGCGGTTCTTGTCAAGGCGATTGCTATCAGTTATATTTTCGCAGTGATTTTAAGCTTAATTCCGCTTAAAACGGAGATTATGGAAAACGCTGTCCTGATAGCAATGGCTGTAATATTTCCATATATCGCCTATCTGTTCGGAAGGTTCCGGTGGGTAAAATGCGTACTTAAAGGCATGAAAGTCAATACGACGCTATGGAGTAACGAAATGGAATCTCTGATCGGAGATGATAACTGCGGTTGGCTGGTTGTCTACCTGAAGGACGATGATGTCGTCTACGAAGGTTCTCTCGGAAACAGAGAGCTTGAAGAAGGCCGGAGGCAGTTCATTACCCTGGAGGCATATTACAAATATCGCCTTGACAAGAAAGGGTATCCGAAAGAGCCGTATATTGAAGATTATGAAGGAAATTACGAAGAGAAGGTGGTTATTTTCTATGACAGTATAAAACGGATCGAGAAGAGAGATACCAGAGGGAACGTCCAAACTTCCACGGAGGAACCGGCATGTTGACAGGCCTCTGATTAATAAAAGAGGCGGAAGGATAACTCTTTCGCCTTGCTGCAAAACTCTGAAATCCGTGTTGTATTTCGTGTTGCATCATGTTGCAAAATACGGAATAACAGCGTAAATATATACACAAAATTATAATATATAGCACAGCGAAAACCGCTAAAATGCGGGAATCCAGTAAAATCAAGGTTTTCTGTTGATAAGCATGAATGTGTCCGATTCCCGTCAGCAGCTTGCTAAAGTCCCTGATTTACAGGGACTTTTCTTTTTTTGTGTTGCATTTCGTGTTGCATATTTTTAAAATAGGCATTCGTCTGATCTGCAAATTTCTGTTGATAATCATCAAGTGTATTCCGATAGATCGCTTTCAACACAGCGTCACTTCCCCAGCCCCCGCGCCGCATGATATATTGGTCCGGGATTCCGATGGCATGCATAATGGAAGCCGAATAGTGCCGCAGGTCATGGAAGCGGAAAAGTGGAAGGCCGAGCTTCTTCAGCGCCTTACGCATTCGGTGAGTGATCGCGTCCGGAGTGATTGTGACAATTCTTCCGGCGGCTGGGAAGGACTGTATAACGAAGTCCGGAAGTTCGACATACCGATCAGAGGATACCGTCTTCGTTTGCTGTCGGATTACAAATTCCCGGTCACTGTTCTTGACCATTGCCCGATGAACGTGGATGATATTTCCGTTGACATCTTCTGGGGCAGCCAGCGCACAGATTTCCGATCTCCGGAGTGTTCCAAAGGCGGCAAGGTAGACTGCCCGCAGCATATCCGGATCGTTCTCAGCCAGGTATGCAATCAGTTTTTTAATATCAGAATCCGTTGGGATCGTAAGCTTCGCCGGCTGCTTCTGGGGAAGCGTAGGCTTTAGAATCAGATCGGGGCGGAATGTCTTAAACACAGCAGAGAGGAATCCGTGTGCGTTCTTTACGGTTTTTGCGGAATGCGTGGCTGCAAGCCGGTTCACCCATTCCTGATCCTGCTCCGCAGTGTAGTCTCCTACGAGGATATCATCTATGCTGTCATAATATTTTCCACATTGCCTATAACCGCGTATTGTCGATTCTGACAGGATATTCTGCTTAATCTCTATATATTTCATCCGGGCTTCATGGATCGTCATATTCAGCGTCGCATCACGCTTACCAGAGATTTTTTTCTCTGCCGCCCATGTGGCCGCCAGACGTTCAGCTTCACGGCGGCCTGCCGCAGACGGATCATCAACCGTGAATGATTTATAGTGCCGTTTTCCCTGCGCGTCCGTATAATCATAGACCTGTACCCGCCATGAGCCGGACGGGAGCTTCTTTGCTTTTGCCATAGTGCATCCTCCTTAAAGTTGCGTATAAAAATAACAGCCAGCAGGAACGCGTGTTCCGCTTGCAAGCTGTCCTCAAAGGTGATAAAATAACAGTGTCGTTCATAATATGTCCCTTCGAGGATATATTTACGGGGAGCCGTTCCGGTGTTCGTAGCGCCGGGACGGTTTTTATATATAATTGAAAGTTATATTGATCCATGATATCATAATAATATATTATAATGTCATGGAGGGTGCATAGATGAATAACATACCTGTAATGTCTGATGGCTGCTTTCGTATTCGCGGCGGGAAAATTGAAAATCCTACAGCCGCAGCTCCTGACAAAAGCAACGAGTGTTTACCGATGGAGAAAGCCTGCGAAGCTGATCAGGACATTGTCGTTCAGTCACTGTTTTTATGCTAACAGTGCTTGGGCGGTTATTCTTTTGCGACGTCGCAAATTATCACGATATTTTTGCACCTTTACTGCGATTGCAGCGCCAGCATAAAGTTTGCAGATTATCCTCGGTTGTTAATCCGCCTTTTGAAACAGGCAGAATATGGTCAATCTCCAATAGAAGGTTTGGTTCTTTACTCAAACTTCGCATATAGATTTTACCTATGCACCTTAAAAATTCAATATGCGAAGTTTGAGTTACAGATATTTCAGTTCCATTCGCATTGATTTTCATGTATTGACTCCTTTCGTTTGGTGTTGCAGCATTGGGGCAGTTTTTATATATGGCGTTGCAATTGCACCAGAAGATCAGGAATACAAAACCTATTGGCAGGAAATCTCGACCACAGTGTCCTCACCGACGTGGGAAAGAGAGGAATCAACAGGGGAATCAAGATATAACTTAACATCTGTGATATCTTCAGCGCTGGAATTTTGAAGAATATAAACTAAGTTGCCTGAATGAATAACGTTCCCCAAATATTCGCCATCAATATATTCACTAACGATAGGATTATTGTCAACCTGTTCCTTTGTATTTGTGGTTAAAGTCGCTTGGCTCATATAAAAATTGATGGTGTCTTCTGAAGTGTTTTCAGCAGAGGCGTTAATAACGATAAGGGCCAGTTCCTTATTTTTTTCAACATTAAGAATGGAAGCAGCCTCTTCAGAAGTTACGGTTATCTTTGACACCTGTATTCCTTCAATAGTATATATTATAGGGCCAGTTTCCACTGTGATGTTCAAGTCAGGATTGCTATACACAGGCTCTTTGATCACGTTTCCCGATTCCTCGACCTCGTTAGACGAAGTTTCTGTCGAGGCAGCAGAAGTCTCTTCAGATGCATTACTTCCATATAAAGATTGGGTATTTTCACGGAATTGGCTCAAACTTCCGGTTTCGATAATTTCATCGGTGTCTTTATCGATAAATTCTATAACTACATCAGTGTCATCATAAGGAACGCCGGAGAAAAGCTGATAATACTGTCCAGCAAAATAAAAGGCTATAGAAGAAATCGGATCAAAGTTTGTATATACAGCAGAATCAACATAAACCTTAAATTCGCTCAGATCATCATTAAAAGTGATTTTAGTAAATGATTCGATCCGGTCATCGCCATCAACGAAGCCAGCGGCCATTTCTTCGGTAGAGTCTTTTAAAGATTGAAGAAATTCAGCGTGTTGGCTTTTGCTCATAGAGAAAGTGACAGACCCATCGTCGTTTAACACACCGCTGATAAATCCGTTATCGGAAACTGCCTGATCAACCCTCTCCTGGGTCATATCTTCACCGTCTTGTTCATAGAACACGGCAGGGATAGTAACTTCTACAGATAGAAGCTTTTTTTCGGTTAAAGTATCCTGGCTACTTGCAGAAAAAGTCACTGTTTCCTCAACAGATGACGTGGGAGAAGCGGACGCTCTTTCAACTGTGGTTTCTGTTGAAGCATTGCATCCTGCAAAAAGGATTGAAGCAGATAATAAAGCCAGTAATGCTTTGATTTTCATAAAATTTCCCCCTTTTGATCCAATATTATGTTTGCAGGTTAAATAAAATGGATATTATCTGTTAAGCAAATGGTTGCTTTACAGCAAAAGCTCTTCAAAATAAGAGCGCATATCTTGAGCTATCCGGAGCTCGTCTCTATTATAGATATCAGACAAAAACTGACGTCGTTCTTCGTGCACCTGAAGCTCTCTTGCGGTCCGCTTCCGTCTTCTGCGGATTTGAGCAATTTTCTTTTTGATAGGTTCCGGAAGATTTTCGGGAATCGGCTTTTCGGCCGCAGGAGCAGATGAAACGGGTACGAATAGCGCGTAGAGATCTCGTTCTGCACTGCCGAGTTCTGCGCAGATCCATCTTTTATAATCCAACAAAGCGCTGTTTGACGCCGCATAAGACAATCCAAAGTAATCATGAATCGAATCGGCGTTTTTTCGATCAAGCATGTGATGGATCAGTATCCGTGGCGCAAGGACGTGGCTGGCAAAGCAGTCAGCCTCTTCCTCTTCCTCGGCTGAATGCTCATTGTGTCCAAGCATGTGATGTCCAAGCTCGTGCATGAGGGAAAAGCGTATCCTCCCATCGACGCCATCAGCATTGTAGAAGATGGACATGCGGAACTTGAAGGCGTCGTCTGAATATTTTCTCGCGGCAGCGTACAGTTCCGGATTGGTACCACGCAGATCTTGGTATGTGTACAGTGTAAAGCCGTACGCCTTCAAGATGGACGCGCAGTCAATAGGGAACGATCTGATCCGGCAGGTCCGATATACATCCAGAACGCGCTGATATATTCTTTGGATATCCATAGCTCGCCTTTCTTTTACTGGAGGTCAGATAGCATCTTTATAAGGTGCATCTTCTGTTCCGTCGTCATCTGCTTTCCATTCCGGGCGATCAGTTGCTTCATGTCTTCATATGTAGGATCCGGCCGCGGCGTATCGTCAAAATCGTCCAGTGTAAGCCCGAGAACCTTGGCAAGAGCCTTCAACGTCTCCAGCTTCGGGTCTTTTGTAATTCCACTCAGGATCTTATCGACGGTTCCCTTTGGAACGCCTGACCGACTTGACAGCTCTTCGTTGGTCATTCCCAACGCTTTTTTCTTTTGTGCGATAATCTCAAGTCCCATGTTTTCACCTCTCTTTATGAGTAGCGTATCATTGCATGTAGAAAATGTCAACAGAAAAATTTCCATATGCGGAAATAGAAAATAAAGGAATAAAGCAAAAACATATTGACATTTTCCGTTGATGGATATAATATGTACTCATAAAAAGAACATATGTTCTAAAAGGAGGTATACGCGTGGACTACATAAAAGAAATAATCTCGTTACTGAGAAAACTGGATGAAGAAAAGCTGCGCTGCGTGTACCTTTTTATAAAGTCTATGGCAGGTTAAAGCTAATCGGATTCGGTAAGCTTCCGGGCGATACCCTCAAGGACTTCCCATTCCTGTTCATTCAGCTTCGCAAGGGCTTCAATCAGACGCTTCTTAAAAGAAGCATCTTCTTCTTTCATAAGGCTTCCGGCAAATTCTGCAATGGCTTCGCTTCTGGTAAGCGGGACGAACATGTCCCCTTCGCCAGTCCGGAGCCATTCTTCATTCGCATTAAATTCCCTACATATAGATAAAATCATCTGATCTGTAAGACCATTTTCTCCGTTTTCTATTTTGGAAATAGCGGTTTTCCCAACGCCAAGAGATTTTCCAAACTTTTCTAGCGTTAATCCCAATTCTTTTCTTAATTCTCTTACTCGGTATCCTTGTTTCATTGTATTCACCTGCCCTTCATGACTACAGATTAACACAATGAAAGAAATAAATCAATAAAAAAGTTGACGGAAGGGACAAAAAGTTATTGACATGGTGCCTTTAAGGGAATATAATGTAGCCAGAATCAACAGAAAGGAGATGAAAAATTTTGCCGACCATCAATGAAAATGAGAAGCGGATCATCAGAGCGGTAGCCGCGGCGCTTCCGAAGATGAGCGAGCGGGATCAGGGATACTTCCTCGGGTATGCGGAAGCGATGGCGAATAAAGAAAAGACGGTATCCGAGGAGCGGGAGGATGCTCCCGGAGTGTTGCAGGAAGCGTGAAAGGTGGTGAAACGGATTGTGGAAAGTAATTTTGACGGTTGGAATCTGGATTATCGGTGTAATTTGCGTCCGAGTCATGCGGAAGCTTGAACCAGACAATAAGATATATCCGGTGTGGGTCCTGTTTGTTACAGTAGCATTCACTCTATTTGCACTGCATGATTGGTTTGGCTGATTCCAGTTCACGATTCAAGGCAAGCAGAACATCATTCAGGTGTTGACTGTAAATGATTCTGTCTTTCTGTGTGGATTTGTTTCCGAAACTTTCGGTCTCAACAAAATTCATGAAATCACGTAGCTTTTCCTGATTTTCGGGACAGCAGAAAAGCAAGGCTATGTCGATTGAAGAATGGAGGGCAGTATAGTGTGAGGGCAGATTGCTCGAAAAGGAAAGAGCGCCAGCACATTTGGCGAAATCTTGGAAAGCATTTTTCTTGTCAGCATAATATATATCCAGTTGTCTTATGGATGCCTGATGCTGTATATCTAAAAGCCTTATGTGTCTGTCATGTTCCAGTTCTATTTGCCTGATCCGGGCCTGATGAAAGTTATTGATAATGGCAACAACGATAGGCGACAGAAAAGAACTGACTGCAATAATTGCTGTAATAGTCCATGTAATATCAAAATTCATACGGCCTTTCTCCTCATGTATTAGACGCAAATAAAAACTCTTGTCCATATTATGAGCGAAAAGGGAAAAGAAATCAAGGAGGTAAAAGCATGGCAAGAACAAAATCCCTCGGCGTGTACGCTGAGAGAAAAGACATGATCTCCCGCAAGATCAGGGGCCGGCTGGCAGAGAGCGGGTTGAAGCCCGCCGACATTTTCCGCCGGAAGGTAATAGACCGCTCGACGTATTACCACCGGCTGGGAGATGCCGGGACGCTCCGGCTGGAAGAGATCTGGCGGATGGAAGCCGCCGGGGTGAAATTCACAAACGAAGACCTGCTGGCAATGTTTGGCAGGGACCCGGCGTAAGGCCGGGAAAGGAGGACAGGCATGACAGAGTATGAGAAGAAAATTGAAAAGCTCTATGAGCTCATGGAGCGGGCAAAGAAGGAACATGATGAGGAAACAACTGCTGCACTGCGGTGGGCGATATACACGCTGGAGGAGTCAACATGAGGATATTACAGGGCGCGGCTTTCATGGCACTGCTGGTCGGGGCCGCCGGAGTAACCGGACCGGATGGGGCGATGCAGCCTGCGGCCGTGGTGCTGGTTGTGGTATCGCTGATCGTGCTGCTGGCGGCCGCGGCGTTGGAGAAAGGAGACAGAGATGAAATACGCAGTTGAGGCGAGGATCTTTGGGAACGGAAGGATCGTCGCAAAGGTAAGACAGGCTGGGGAGTTTGAAGAGGATTCCCACCGGGAAACGGATATGTGCGACATCTGGGTAGACGTGTTCGATTCCGAGGCGGAGGCCCGGTCGTTTGCCGCCGGGTACCGGAAGGCATAGGAGGTGATCGCGTGTACATGTGGCTGGAAGAAGCCGGCCTGATTGTCGGCACTCCCGAATGGAAAAAGAAACAGATAGAAAAATGCTCCGGCCTGCGGGAACAGGATCCGGAGCAAAGAAAAAAGATCTCAAGTGCAGTATAGCACAGAAAAGGAGTTTCAGGAATGGTTGAAGTAAAAGTTTTTCAGGACGGAGAACTGAAAGGGGAATATGACGGGGATTATGCGGTGTGCATCGTATCCTCCAGAACGGAAAGGAAGGATGTGCTGCGCAGCAAGGTTGGCTATGCCGGGAATCCGACTCTGAAAGGGTTGAGAGCAGCGCTGGCTGACGGGGCCGCAAGGGTGCTTGCGGTGACCTGCCTGAGAAAAGGGGGAAGCATGGAAAAGGCATGTGAAGTCATGGCTGAGTTTTCGGCGGATACGATGGCGGCAGGCGCAGAGGCTCTTCTGAAAGTATATGGAGATGAGGAGGATTGAGCATGGAAACAATGAAAATTAACCAGCTTGAGATCGAGAACGTCAAGAGGATCAAGGCCGTCAAGGTAGAGCCTGCCGCCAGCGGCCTGACCATCATCGGCGGGAACAACAACCAGGGGAAGACCTCCGTCCTGGATGCCATCGCCTGGGCGCTGGGCGGGGACCGCTACCGGCCTTCCCAGGCGGTGCGGGAAGGCTCCATAGTGCCGCCAAACTTACATATCGTCATGAACAATGGCCTTGTGGTGGAAAGGAAGGGCAAGAACAGCGACCTGAAGGTGACGGACCCCTCCGGGAAGAAGGGCGGCCAGCAGCTCCTCAACGAGTTCGTGAACCAGCTCGCCCTGGACCTTCCGAAGTTCATGGAGGCTTCCGGGAAAGAAAAGGCGAACACTCTGTTACAGATCATCGGCGTAGGCGACCAGCTCGCGGCGCTGGAGCAGCAGGAAACAGAACAGTATAACAGGCGGCGTGCCATCGGGCAGATCGCTGACCAGAAAAAGAAGTTCGCGAAAGAGCAGCCCTACTTCCCGGATGCCCCGAAGGATATCGTATCCGCCACGGAGCTGATCAGGCGTCAGCAGGACATCCTGGCAAGGAACGGGGAGAATCAGCGGAAACGGGCGCAGCTCCACCAGCTGGAGCAGGAGAGCCAGCGGATCAATGAGGAGCTGGCCGCCCTCCTGCAGAGACAGGAGAAAGTACAGAATGACCTTGAGATTGCGCGGAAATCTGCGGAAGACCTGCAGGATGAATCCACCGCGGAGCTGGAGGCCAGTATCGCGGGCATCGAAGAGACCAACCGGAAGGTGCGCGCCAACCTGGACAAGGACAAGGCAGAGGACGACGCCAGGGAATACCAGCGCCAGTATGATGAGCTGACGAAGGAGCTGGAGGAGACCCGCAGGCAGAAAACGGACCTTCTGCAGAATGCCGCCCTGCCGCTCCTGGAGCTTTCCGTGGCAGACGGGGAGCTGGTCTATAAGGGGCAGAAGTGGGACAACATGTCCGGCTCGGATCGGCTGAAGGTGGCGACGGCGATCGTCCGGAAACTGAACCCGAAATGCGGTTTTGTGCTCCTGGACAAGCTGGAGCAGATGGACCTGGACACCCTGCGGGAGTTCGGGCAGTGGCTGGAGGCGGAAGGGTTGCAGGCGATCGCCACCCGGGTCAGCACCGGTGAGGAATGCAGCATCATCATTTCTGATGGATATGTGGCAGGGCAGGAACATCCTGTCATGCCGGAGAAGAAAGCATGGAAGGCAGGTGCGTTTTAATGGAAATCATCAGAGGGAAGATCCCGGGAGCAAAGAAAGTCGTGATTTATGGCCCTGAAGGAATAGGAAAATCCACATTTGCTTCCCGGTTCCCGGAACCGCTGTTCATTGATACGGAAGGGAGCACAAAGGAGCTGGATGTGACGCGCACTCCTACGCCCTCCTCCTGGACCATGCTGAAAGAGCAGGTCAGCTATGTCATCAGCCATCCGGAGCTCTGCCGGACGCTGGTGATCGATACAATTGACTGGGCGGAGCAACTCTGTGTGGAAGATATCTGCCAGAAACATCAGAAGAGCGGGCTGGAAAGCTTCGGGTACGGCTCTGGCTACATCTACGTCCGGGAAGAGTTCGGGCGCTTCCTGAACCTTCTGAATGACGTGGTGGAAAAAGGGATCCATGCGGTCCTGACCGCCCACGCGCAGATGCGCAAGTTTGAGCAGCCAGATGAAATGGGGGCTTATGACCGGTGGGAATTAAAGCTGGGGAAGAAGACCTCTTCCCAGACCTCCCCGCTGGTGAAGGAGTGGGCGGACATGCTGCTGTTCGCAAACTACAAGACCTATTCCGTAGCCGTGGACGAGAAGGGGAAGAAGCATAAGGCGCAGGGTGGAAAGCGGGTCATGTATACCCAGCATCATCCCTGCTGGGACGCGAAGAACCGGTACGGCCTGCCGGATGAGGTGGATTTTGATTACAGCGTGATCGCCGGCATCATTTCCGGATCACAGGCAGTCGCTCCTGCAGCGCCGAGACCCGGACAGGCAACACAGGCACCGCCGGTTACCGAGCAGGCGCCGCCGGCAGAGCCGCCCGCCCCGAAAGAGCCTGCCCCGGTAAAGCAGGAGAACAGCGGGCAGATGGCCATGGACCTGTCCGGGGGAGGTGCGGCGCAGGCACCTGCAGCTACAGTGTCTCCGGAAGCACCAAAACATGAGCTGGACGGACGGATCCCGAAGGCCCTGCGCGACCTGATGGCGGCCAATAATGTCGGGGAATGGGATATCCAGGAAGTGGTGGCGGCCAGAGGATATTATCCGTCTGATACCCCGATCTGGAATTATGATCCGGATTTTGTGGCCGGCGTGCTGGTAGGCGCCTGGGACCAGGTGCTGGCCATGATACGGCAGATGTGGGAGAAAGAAGAGATTCCATTCAATTAACAGGAGGGTTTTGACATGAACGAAGACAGAGAATTACAGTGGGACGATACCATCACAAACGATGGGCAGGATTATATCACCCTGCCGGAAGGGGATTATGCCTTTACGGTAGAAAGCTTTGAACGCGGCAGGCACAACGGCAGCGAGAAGCTGCCGCCCTGCAACAAGGCAGTCATAAAGCTGCGCATTGATACGCCGGAAGGGCCGGCCTTTATCAATCACCAGCTTTTTCTTCATACCAAAACAGAAGGGCTTTTGTCCGCTTTCTTCTCCAGCCTGGGGCTGAAGAAAAAGGGCGAACCGCTGCGCATGAACTGGAACGCGGTGCCCGGCTCAACCGGCAGGGCGCATATCACCCTGGATCCGGACAGGAACGATCCGGAGAAAAAGTATAACCATGTGAAGCGCTTCTATCCGAAGGACGGCGGGGCACAGGCATGGAAAGCGGGGAACTTCTGATGGCCATGGAGTTGAGGCCTTACCAGCAGGAAGCCAGGGACAGCATCTTTGAGCAGTGGGACAGCGGTATCCGGCGCACCCTCCTGGTGCTGCCCACCGGTTGCGGGAAGACAATCGTATTCGCCAAGGTGACGGAGGACTGCGTCCGCCAGGGGGACCGGGTGCTGATCCTGGCCCATCGCGGGGAGCTGCTGGAACAGGCCGCGGAAAAGATCGCCCAGGCGACAGGTCTGGGGTGTGCAACAGAAAAAGCGGAGGAAACCTGCATCGGGAGCTGGTACCGGATTACGGTGGGCTCCGTGCAGACCCTGATGAGGGAAAAACGGCTGGGACAGTTCCCGGCCGATTATTTCAGGACGATTATCATTGATGAAGCCCATCACTGCGTCTCAGACAGCTACCAGCGGGTGCTACAGCACTTCCCGGATGCGAAGGTTTTGGGAGTGACGGCCACGCCGGACCGCGGGGATATGCGGAACCTGGGCGAATATTTTGAAAGCCTGGCATACGAATATACGCTGCCGAAAGCGATCCGCTCCGGATACCTGTCGCCGATCAAGGCGCTGACCATCCCGTTAAAGATGGACCTGACCGGGGTATCCGTGCAGGCCGGGGATTTCAAGGCAAGCGAGATCGGCACCGCCCTGGATCCGTATCTGTACCAGATCGCGGATGAGATGGCAAAATACTGCATGGACCGGAAGACGGTGGTATTTCTGCCTTTGGTCAAAACCAGCCAGAAGTTCCGGGATATCTTAACCAGCCGGGGCTTCCAGGCGGCAGAGGTCAACGGGGAAAGCACGGACCGGGCGGAAGTGCTGGCGGATTTTGACGCCGGGAAATATAACGTGCTGTGCAACAGCATGCTGCTGACGGAAGGCTGGGACTGCCCGTCCGTGGACTGCATCGTGGTGCTGCGGCCGACAAAGGTGCGCAGCCTGTACAGCCAGATGGTAGGGCGCGGAACCCGGCTGTTCCCGGGAAAGGACCACCTGCTGCTTCTGGACTTCCTGTGGATGACGGAACGGCATGAGTTATGCCATCCGGCAGACCTGATCTGTACGGACCAGGAAGTTGCAAAACAGATGACGGCGAACCTGGAAGAGGCTGCAGGGTACCCGATGGATCTGGAAGAAGCGGAAAAGGCCGCGGCGGAGGACGTGGTGGCCCAGCGGGAGGAAGCGCTGGCAAAGCAGCTTGCAGAGATGAAGCACAGAAAAGGTGTGCTGGTAGACCCATTGCAGTTTGAAATGAGCATTCAGGCAGAAGACCTGGCCGGGTATGTCCCGTCTTTTGCCTGGGAAATGGGGCCGGCATCAGAGAAACAGAAGACGGCCCTGGAGAAGTTCGGAATTATGCCGGACGAGATCGAAAATGCAGGGAAAGCCGCGAAACTGCTGGACCGCCTGAAAAAGAGGCAGGCAGAAAATCTGGCGCGGCCAAGGCAGATCAAACAGCTGGAAAAAAGAGGTTTCCAGCATGTGGGGAACTGGACATTTGAACAGGCGAATAACATGATCTCCCGGATCGCAGCCCAGGGATGGAGAGGCGTTCCAAAGGGAGTGGATCCGGCAACCTATGTTCCGGATGAGGTATAAGTATGGAAGGCTATAACATTCTGGAAGTATTGGAGCATATCGACCCTTCCCTCCTGGATTACCAGGACTGGGTAAATGTGGGCATGGCCCTGAAGGAAGAAGGCTGCATGGCGTCTGACTGGGATGCCTGGAGCCGCAGGGACGCCGCCCGCTATCATGCCGGGGAATGCTACCGCAAATGGGGCGGCTTCCATGGCTCCCCGTCCCCGGTAACCGGCGGCACGATCGTCCAGCTGGCGAAGGACCAGGGATGGGAGCCGGAGCCCGGCGGCAGGGAACTGGACTGGGACGATACCATTTCGGATGAACGAGGCATCGTTGTGGACCAGAACTGGATCGAAGGGCAGGAGATCCGGGAACCGGAGGAATGGGATCCAGCCGCCCAGCTCATCAAATATCTGGAAACCCTATTTGAAGCAGGAGAGAACGTAGGGTATGTAACGGCAAGCTGGGAGAAAACCGATGAAAGGGGCACAAGATGGCTCCCGCAGAAGGGGAACTGGGACCGGACCGCGGGGCAGCTCATCGAGCAGCTGAACCATTGCGGCGGGGACATCGGCGCTGTACTGGGGGATTACAATCCTGCAGCCGGTGCGTGGATCCGCTTCAACCCGCTGGACGGGAATGGATGCAAGAATGAGAACGTGACCGAATACCGTTACGCCCTGGTGGAATCGGACTCTACGGACCTGGAGAAGCAGAACGCGATTATCCGGGAAATGGAGCTCCCGGTGGCCTGCCTGGTGTTCTCCGGGAAAAAGAGCCTGCATGCCATCGTGCGGGTGGATGCCGGGAGCTACGAGGAATACCGGAAACGTGTGAATTATCTATATGAAATCTGCAAAAAGAACGGGCTGGAGATTGACCAGCAGAACCGGAACCCTTCCCGGCTGTCCCGGATGCCGGGCGTGATGCGGAACGGCCATAAGCAGTTCCTGATGGATACCAATATCGGGAAAGCCTCCTGGGAAGAATGGCAGGAATGGATCGAGAGCGTGAACGACGACCTGCCGGATCCGGAGAGCCTGGACAGTGTATGGAACCACATGCCGGAGCTGTCGCCCTGCCTGATCGACGGGGTGCTGCGCCAGGGGCATAAGATGCTGATTGCCGGCCCTTCCAAGGCGGGAAAATCCTTCCTGCAGATCGAGATGTGCATCGCCATTGCGGAGGGCCGCTCCTGGCTGGGGTGGGGATGTACCAAGGGCCGGGTGATGTACGTGAACCTGGAGCTGGACAGGGCAAGCTGCCTGCACCGTTTCCAGGATGTGTATGATGCCTTGGGGTGGGAGCCACGGAACCTGAGAAACATTGATATTTGGAACCTGCGCGGCAAGTCGGTCCCCATGGATAAGCTGGCACCGAAGCTGATCCGGCGGGCAGCCAAAAAGGAGTACATCGCTATTGTCATTGACCCGATCTATAAGGTCATTACCGGTGATGAAAACAGCGCCGACCAGATGGCGAACTTCTGCAACCAGTTCGATAAGGTATGCACGGAACTGGGGTGTGCGGTGATCTACTGCCACCACCACAGCAAGGGCGCCCAGGGCGGGAAACGCTCCATGGACAGGGCCAGCGGCTCCGGGGTGTTCGCCCGTGATCCGGATGCACTGCTTGACCTGATTGAACTGGAAACAACGGATGACCTGATGAAGCAGCAGGAGGACCGGGCAGTCTGCAACGCCTGCATGGCCTGGCTGAACGCACACTTTGAAGACTGGGAGGATGATATCTCCCAGGATGACATGCTCAGCCCCGTCAGGATGCTGGAATTTGCCCGGAAACGGGCGAAAGACGGGCTGCTGGATAAAATGGTGGAGGAAGCCCGGAAGAAGGCCAGAGAGCGTACTGCGTGGCGCATAGAGGGCACGCTGAGGGAGTTCCCGAAGTTCAAGCCCGTGAACCTGTGGTTTGACTACCCTGTTCATCAGATCGATAAGGTGGGCGTGCTGGAGGATATTCAGCCAGACACGGAAATACCGCCCTGGAAGAAAGGGGCCGACCGGAATAAAAAGAATGCAAAGGACCGGAAAAACGACCGGAAAAAGGCTCTGGAGGAAGCGGTGGAGAACGGAAATTTCGGCGATGAACCATCAGTGAATGACGTGGCAGAGTACATGGGAGTATCGGACCGGACGGTCCGGGACCGCATTAAGGAGCATGGTGGATATGTCATTGAGGATGGAATTGTCAAAAAGAAGGAGTGTGGGAAAGACTGAAATTCAGTCCTCCCCGTCAGTGCGTTGTTTTGCGGGAAAGACTGAAAATAAGACTTCCCCGTGGCGGGATTTTTCGCGGGGAACACATAAAAATCAGACTTCCCCGTCAGGAAGGATTGTGCGGGAAAGACATAAAATCAAGACTTCCCCGCAAAAGCCGCAGAGTGCGGGGAACACTGAATTTCAGTCTTCCCCGTGTTGCGGGGAAGACACTACCCCTAAAGGGGTAAAAATTTCCCCCGCATTCGCGTGGTCACGGGGGTAGGAAAGGACGGGCTTACAGCACAGCCCGCCCTGTCCCTTCCCCCTCCCCGTGACAAGTGCAGCAGAAAAAAGAAAGATAGTTTCGCACGTTAAAGAGGTGAAGCGAATGAAATTTTTTATGGCGATGAAGCCGCCGACGGTAACACACCAGGAGAAGCAGGTGAGGGTGGTGAATGGAAAGCCGGTGTTCTATGAACCGGCGGAGCTGAAGAACGCCAGGGCAAAGCTCCGGGCGAATCTGGCCAGCCAGAAGCCGCTGAGCCCGTATGACAAGCCGCTGGAGCTGGTAACAACCTGGTGCTTCCCGCGGGGAAAACACCGGGATGGAGAATACCGGGCCACCAAACCGGATACCGACAACCTGCAGAAGCTTCTGAAGGACTGCATGACAGATGTGGGATTCTGGAAGGATGACTGTCTGGTATGCCGGGAGATCGTGGAAAAGTTCTGGGCGGAGATCCCGGGAATCTATATCCGGATTGAGGAGCTGACATGATCAGGATCATTTATCAGGTGTTTACGGATGTATGGAGACTGGCCCGGAAATATGAATTCCGCAGGCTGACAGACAGTGAGTGGGAAGCGTTCTGCGGCCAGGGAGAGAAACTGCTGGAGAAATACCGGGAGAATGGTCCAGAAGTGGAAACTCTGTACAGGGACCTTTTCCGGGCAGTACAGGCTCTGTACCAGAGAGGAGGATGCGGTGGAAAAGAAAGATAAGAAAATCCTACGGTACTGCGTAGAATGCGGGCAGGAGATTCAGGACTGGGAAGGTTATGAAGAAATCGAGACAAAGCGAAGGCGTGTGATATACGTCCATCGGAAATGTTTGAGGAGGAAAAGGTCGTGAAAGTAAGAGTGTCGATATTGGGAGCGAGCGCAGTAAGGGATTATGACGATGAAACGGCAATACGGCTGTTCCGGGAGCTGTCCTGCAGGGTGCTGGGGCTGGAAGAACCGGCTGGAAATCCTGTTCTGGCAGAACCGGAGAAGGTTGCAGAAAATGTTCCGGAGCTGGTTAAGATGGCCCCCCAAAAGCTTGAAGGCTACAAAGGATTTCTCTACCTGAAATGTCCGGAATGTGGAGCAGAAAGAGGATTTAACATCAAAAATCCCATTACGGAATTTACCTGCAGGAAATGCGGCGCTGCGTTTGCGGTGAAGGATCTGGTGCCGCTGCATGTGAACTGTGAGTGTGGATCCTCATTCCGATACAGGACAAATAAGCAGGAGAATATGTTCGATATGACCTGTCTAAACTGCGGTCAGCCCGTAGCGGTATCCTGGAACGCAAAGAAGGGTATCTACGAAACCATTCGATGAGGAGGAAAAGTCATGAATAAAAAAGAGATCGCTGAAATCAAAAAGCAATTTTGTGCAGAGCGTTGCACAATCGACCGGATCTGCAGCTGTTATGTGGACGGTGAAAAGAATATCCGGACAACGATGAGGGAAGCCTTCCTTTCCATGCCGGAAGAAGAGATATTCAAGTATTTCAATATTTTCCGGAAGGCGTTGTCTGGACATCTGGGAAAGAACATGCTGAATCTGGAATTCCCCATGGAGGAAGAAGCGGCGGGCGGCAAAATGGACTTTCTGTTAAGACTCCGAGACAGTAAACTCAGCAACGAGTACATGCTGGATGAATTTTACCGGAAGGTGATCGAGAATTATTTCTGTCCGGGAAATTATTATATCATCCTGATCCACGGTACATACGATATTCCCGGGAAAGCGTCTGACGGTTCTGAAATGTTTGACGCCTCTGAGGAAGTATATGAGTACCTGCTGGGGTGCATCTGCCCGGTGAAGCTGTCGAAGGCCGGTCTGGCATATCAGCCGAAGGAAAACCGGGTTGAGAACCGGATTCAGGACTGGGTGGTGGAGGAACCATTGCATGGTTTTCTGTTCCCGGCATTCAACGACCGGCAGACGGATATCCATGGGATGCTGTACAGTGCCAGGAAGGCGGAAGAGCTTCAGCCGGATTTCATGGAAAGCATGTTCGGTTGCCCGGTGCAGCTGTCTGCAGGAAGCCAGAAGGATGCATTCCATACGCTGATTGCTGATGTGCTCGGAGAAGGAGCGGGATATGAAGAGGTAGCAGATATCTATGAGCACCTGGAAGAGCTGGCCGTGGAAGTGCAAGATTCTCCCGATCCGGTGCAGTTGTCCCGGGAAGATGTGAGGCGGCTGTTTGAGGAATGCGGGGTATCTGAAGAAAAGATGGAGACATTTGACCGGATGTATGCCGCGGCAGTCGGGAACGGCTCCCTGACACTGCAGAACATAGCCTGCGGCCGCCGGTTTCGGATCGAGACGCCGGATGTCAAAATCGAAGTGGCGCCGGACAGGCTGGATCTGGTGGAAGCCCGGTTTATTGACGGGAAGGAATGTCTGGTTGTTACTGTGAATGATCGCGTTGAGGTGGACGGGATGAATGTAAGGACAATCGGGATGGGAGGTCTTGAGAATGAAGAAAACGTGTAAAGGATGCTATGCAGCGATCACAGGGGTACACCCGTTGTACGGGGAACCGTATGGCTGCGAACTGGGATATAAGACAGACGGTCATGGAAAGCCTCTGGAAGAGTGCCCGAAGCCGAAGTCGTGGACGCAGTTTAAAAAACTGCAGAGGGAAAAACGGGAGGGACAGAAATGAAACGATTGACACACGAACGCTGCAACGGGATCAAGACAGGATACTGGTCACCGGAGAAAAAGGATGAGCTGGTAAAGGCTCTTGCGGCGTATGAGAATACCGGACTTACGCCGGATCAGATACAGGAACTGAAGGAGCGGGACACACCAAAGGAGCCAGAACAGTTCGATGGACATTGGTATAAGTGCCCATCGTGTGGAAAGTATGTGGGCGGATTGAAAGGTAATTTTTGCCACATGTGTGGGCAAAGATTGAAGAGGAGAGAGGATTAAGGGAAATGAAAGCTGTCAGAAAAAAGATCAGAGGTGAACAGAATGAGACTGATTGATGCGGATAAATTAGATTTTTCAAAGGTATTTGGAGGCAATTCAGAATTTGCAAAAGATCTGATAGCGGTTGCACAGGGGTTAATTGATATGCAGCCGACAGCCTTTGACAAAAAAAGTGTACTTGATGATCTTGAAGCGCTTGAAGAATCAGCGAGCAAAAACATGGATGATGATGCCGCAATGGCGTATACGTATGCTATAGGCATTGTGGAGAAAGGTGGGATAGAATGAGCGAAGGAATCATTATACTGGATGAAATTCCAGAAAAGTGCGATCAGTGTCTTGTGCGGCACCCGGGACTTGCGTACTGTCTGATCGCGAGGAAATCCACGTCGCACAGTAGTACCGGAAAGCCTCTGGACGAGAAGAAAAGACCGGGTTGGTGCCCGATCAGGCCGATACCAGAGAAATATAAATCGAATGGAATATATCCGGGATTTCCAGAACTATATAGATTAGGCTGGAATGCCTGTATCGAAGAAATTCTGAAAGGCGGAGAAAATAATGCGTAAAATACTATTCCCATTGAAGGTTATCAACGCAGTCCTGCTTTCGCCGTTGCTGCTGATAGCGCTGGTGGCGTTGTTGGTAATGCGGAATGAGGACCAGTTGATTGATTGAAATTGATAGGATGGAGGGAAACATATGTACGTGGTCAGAGAAAATGGAGATGGGACGGTTACAATTGATCGGAAGGTATATGAGGAACTGCACCGGAGGGCGTGCACTGAAAGAACGGATTGGATACCGCTTACGCCGGATGTGAGGGCAGCCGTGAACGAATCTATAGATCAGCGTATTGCTGTGCTTAACACGTGCGAAAATACGCCGTATACGAGCATAATCCGAATTGCAAACGAAGCATCGAGAATTCTTATCAACGCTCTTCCGGATGGATATCCGATGCCAGTCACAAGGCGATAAACGAAAGGAGAACAGTATGATCAATGCACTGCTTAATATTCTTTTGACGCTGGTAATTGCAATATTTATTGTTATCTGTGCCGCAGTCCTGATTGGCGTCTTTCTTCTTGCTATCGGCATGATCGGCTCCATCTGTAGAAGATTAAAGGAAGGTGATAAAAATGGCGAAGACAAGTCCGGCGCAGGAGCTTGAGCGATTTCTGAATTATGTGGAGGTATGTACGCAGGAATATCGGCTGGCGTATGATGCTGTGAATCAGGAAGATCGTCGGATTCAGGACCTGGTACATGATATGGAATTCGCCAGGGATAAAGCGGAACGGAACCGGATTGCCACTCGCCTTTCATAACAGCAGGGTGACGAGGAGACAAAACAAGGACATTGTGAAGAGTGATGAAGGTCTGGTGAAATTCTTTGAAGATCAGAATCACAGGGCGACACTGAATAAGATGCGGCAGCTTCTGGGGAGACAGAGAAAGGAGGAGGAGTATCTGGCCGGAGAAAGAACATATGTTCAAAGAAGCAAAAACAACGGCGATACACGCCACCGACCAAAGTATTGTGTATCGCCTCACGCAAGGATATTATACCACATCCTTGCCCTATCGGGAAGGGGTAAAAAATATGGGAAATACAGGAAATCCGGACAACAAGGAACTCGTGATCCATTCAATCATCACTGCCATGTCACCGACGCTGGACAGCGAGGAATTAAGGCACCTGGACGATATTCTGAGGGAGAAGCTGCACGGAATGAGATTGGAGGAGGAATGCACAGAAGTTTCTACGTGGAGCGATGATAACGGGTATATCATAAAAATGTTCCTGGCGAGCAAGAAGCTGATCGGCTGCAAAAACGGCTCCCTTGAGCAGTATGCGCTTTCCCTCAAACAGTTTTTCGGAATGATCGACAAGAATTATAGGGATGTAAAGAAAGATGATATCAAATACTTCCTTGCGGTCAGGTCAGGGGAAGTGGCGCATAACACACTGGCGAACATCAAGACCAACCTTTCCAGCTTCTTCACATTCCTTCATGACGAGGGATACATCCCGACCAATCCGATCAAGCCAATCAAGATTAAGCGGGTCGATGTGGAAAATATCCACCTGACTGTCGATGAGGAAGTAGCGGTCAGAGACGTTCGGAAGAGCCTGCGGGATGAGGCAATGATAGATTTCCTGTTTTCCACCGGCGTTCGCGTCGGGGAACTGGCGGCGATGGACATCAGCAATGTTGATTTTGTAGCCGGCACGGTGACATTCCGCGGGGAGAAGAGTGACCGCTTTCGGACAGTCATCCTGGATGCCCGCGCAAAGCGTCACCTGGCCGCCTATCTTAATTCCCGGAAGGATAATAATCCAGCGCTGTTCGTGACAGAGAGAGTGTACGACGGACAGCCCAGGAGATTGAAGAAGGATGCAATCGAAAAGGTTACAAAGGCAGTCGGGAGAGCCGCCGGCCTGCATAAGGTATTAACGGTGCATGTCTTCCGCCGGACACTGGCCACGCGCCTGGCAGACAAGGAATGCCCGCTGGAAGTGGTGCAGGAGATCCTCGGGCACCGCAGTCCCACAACGACCAAGCGGTACATCGCACAGAATCAGGAGCGTATCAGAAGACAGGCGGTAAGGTACATGGACGCCGCCTAGTATATTTATCAGGAGGGAATCAGATGGACAAACAGATTTTACAGGACTACATGGATGCATGCGCTTTGATCCGGGAGACGGAAGCAGATATCCGGGCTCTGCGGAAAAAGCGGAAGACGATCATCCAGACGAATGTGAAGGGGAGCAATCCGGAATTCCCGTATCAGGAGCAGCATTTCAAGATCCAGGGCATGGCATTTACCTATCGGGATGATTCCAGGCTGCGGGAGAAAGAAAAACTATTGGAACAGCGAAAAGCCAGGGCGGAGGAGATCAAAACACAGGTAGAGCAGTGGATGCTGACGGTTCCGGCGCGGATGCAAAGGATAATCCGTTGGAGTCAATTTGATAAAATGTCGTGGGAGGAAGTTGCAAATCAGCTCGGAGGAAAGGCAACGGGGGAGGGAGTGAGAAAGCAATTTGAGAGATTTATGAAAGATCAATAAAGTTTGTCCGTTTTGTCCGGATTGTCCGTTTTAAAAATGTTATAGTGTAAACTGACGAAGGTAGATGAAGCATTTGTTGTCATTTTCCTCCCCTCAATACATTTTTTGGAACACCCGGCTGTGGCTGGGTGTTTCTTTTTATCGGTATTTGGTGTATACTGGTAAAAAATGTATATGGAGGGAGAAATTATGGACTTGATTGATTTTAATATAAAACGGGGAGAATTATTCGCTGAAAACGAAGTGGAACAAAAGATAGATGTAATTCAACCCGTGATATCACCTCAAACGGAAGAAGCTATGTGGGAGACTGCAGAAGAAATGGCGAAAGCAAGAGAGGCGCAGATTAAAACGGCAGAATATAGTTCTGAAATAGTAAGGAAAATAGACGTAGTTATAAGCAATCAAAATGATTATATTGATATTTTGAAAAAGAACTATCAAGAAATAATTGATATTTTACATAATCTTTTTGCATCTGGGGAAGATTCAGTAAGTGTTCAAAAAGAGATTTGGAAGATATTACAGGATCAGAACCCCAATAAAGATCTGCTGAAAGATAAAAGTTTTGACATGGTAATTCAGATGATATTCGGGGCTATATCTATATATTTGAGGTCAAAAGGCATAGAATTTTAAGAAACTGATGTCCTAAAACAGCGATAGAGAGGCAGCCACGGCTGTCTCTTTTCCATATCCCCCCAAAACGACGAATGAGAGGTGGTGATGTTGCCGCGGAAGCCTGATGAAAGAGTCAGCCAGGCGAAGGAAATGTACCAAAAGGGCATGAAGTTGGTTGAGATTGCAAGTCAACTGAATCTGCCGGAGGGAACGATCCGGAGCTGGAAAAACCGATATGAATGGGATTGCAACGTTGCAAAAAATGAATGCAACGTTGCAAAAAAGAAAAGAGGAAAAAAGAAGGCAGCCGGCGAAGATGTGGAGCAGGTGATGGAAAACCCTGAACTCACCGATAAACAGCGGCTTTTCTGCCTTCATTATGTCCGATGTTTCAATGCCACGAAGGCCGCGATGAAGGCAGGATACAGTCGGGAAACTGCATCAGAACAGGGGTATCAGCTACTTCAGAAAACTTCAGTTCGGAATGAGATTTCAAAACTGAAACAGAATCGGCTCAACAGGGAGATGATCGATGCCAGCGATATCTTCCAGAAATACCTGGACATTGCCTTTGCGGATATTACAGACTATGTGGAATTTGGACGAGAGGAAGTGCCGGTGATGGGGCCCTTCGGACCGATTAAGGTTGAAGACCCGGAAACCGGAGAAAAAGTCACCCTGACCAAAAGGATCAATACCGTCCGCTTCCGGGAATCAGAAGAAGTGGATGGCTCACTGATCTTGGAAGTAAAACAGGGGAAAGATGGAGCATCCGTAAAATTGAAGGACAGCATGAAAGCTCTCGACTGGCTGTCCTCCCATATGGACATGGCTACAGAGGAGCAGCGGGCGAAGGTGGAATATCTGAAGGCGCGGACCGAAATACTGAGAAGCCAGAAGGCCAGCGAAGAGGTTGGTGGTAGCCTAGCAGATGTGATCGAGGAGGCGTACAGAAACAGGGATGAGCATTCTGAAGAAGGCGGTTAAATATTATGCACATGATCCTGTGAATTTCGTGGAGGACATCATCCGGGCAAAGCCGGATGATAATCAGAAAGCGATCCTGCGTAGCCTGGAAGCGGAGCCGATGACCTCTGTGCGTTCCGGACATGGCATCGGGAAAAGCGCGGTGGAAAGCTGGGTGGTCATCTGGTATCTGTGTACCAGACCATACCCAAAGATCCCATGTACGGCACCAACGCAGCACCAGCTGTTTGACATTCTCTGGGCAGAGGCTTCCAAGTGGATCCGAAACAATCCAGCACTTGCAAAAGAACTGATCTGGACCAGAGAGAAGATATACATGCGCGGCCATCCGGAAGAATGGTTTGCCGTGGCGCGAACGGCAACGCAGCCGGATGCCCTCCAGGGATTTCATGCGGAGCATCTGCTTTTTATCATCGATGAGGCCTCTGGTGTGAAGGACATTGTATTTGAGCCAGTTCTGGGCGCTCTTTCTACGGGAGGGGCGAAACTCCTGATGTGCGGGAATCCGACGCGGCTGGCCGGATTCTTTTATGACAGCCATCATAAGAACCGGGCTTCTTACAGTACATTGCATATCGACGGGCGGACCAGTGCAAGAGTAGACCAGGCATTCGTGGATAAAATCACGGATATGTTCGGCGCTGACAGTGACGTGTTCCGCGTCCGGGTAGCGGGAGACTTTCCGAAGGCCGAGCCAGACAGCTTCATCCTGATGGAATGGTGCGAAAAGTCGGCAGAGCTTAATATACAGACGAAAAACAAGAGGATAGATATCGGGATTGACGTAGCCAGGTACGGTGACGACAGTTCCGCACTTTATCCACTTTTTGACAAGCAGAGGTCAGAAGAACCTGAAATCTATCATCACAACCGGACGACGGAGATCACCGGATACGCGGTACAGATGATCAAACGGTATGCCAGGGAATACCATTCACTGGAAACATTCCGTGTGAAGGTGGACTGTGACGGTTTGGGTGTTGGTGTCTATGATAACCTGTATGAGCAGCAGGAAAAGATCGTAGAAGACATCTGGATGGACCGCTGCAGAGATGCAGGGCTGGATCCGGAGGAGCACAGCGACTATCTGGAATGCCAGGAAATCCCAAAGATCGACCTGGAAATCATGGAGTGCCACTTTGGTGGAGCCGGAGGACGTGTCCGGGAAGAGGATCCGATCTCCTACAGCAACAGCACAGGGCTCATGTGGGGAGCGGTCAGACAGGCACTTCAGGACGGTACCCTGCAGATCGCAAACAGCGATAAGCTGATCAGCCAGTTATCAAGCCGAAAATACATTGTGAATAAAGATGGGCGGCTTGAACTGGAACGAAAAGAGGCCATGAAAAAGCGCGGCCTTCCGTCCCCGGACATTGCAGACGCATTGGCACTTGCCATGTATGAGCCGCAGCAGTGGAATTTGTACATTTGAGGAGGTGATAATAGTGGGATTATTCAGAAGACGAAGAACCAACAGGACAGACAGTTTCACGAACAGCCAATCCACAATGATCCCGCAGTATACCTCGCCGCCTGCAAGAAACACGGCGGAATGGATGGAAGCCTTCGGGAAAAACCCACGGCTTGCTCCTATTGATAAAATCGCGGGAGATCTGTCGTATGCGAAAGGAAAACTCTTCCGCATAGATGTGGATGGAACCCGAACGGAAATTACAAAGCATCCCTTTCTGGACCTCATGAAGAATCCAAATCCTCTTGTGGAGTTTACGGCGTCCGCACTCTGGAAGCTGTTCCAAGAATATCTTCTTCTGAAGGGAGAGGCATATTTTGTAATCGAACGGTATTCGGACGGCATGCCGGCGGAATTGTGGCCGGTACCAGTCCAATGGGTACAGCAGACCCCCTATCAGGGTTTCCCCTATTACTCCATCCGGACCACCGGAGGGATGATGATGCAGGTATCGGTCGATGATATGTTCGTTATGAAAGATCTGAACCCGGTGGACCCATATCGCAGAGGTCTGGGACAGGCAGAAGCGGTGGCAGATGAGGCAGAGCTGGATGAGTATGCTGCAAAGTTTCAGAAGAACTTTTTCTGGAACGGAGCCACTCCGGATACTGTGATAATCCTTCCGGGAGCGGATGAGGATGTTTTGAAACGCTTCCGGGCAAAATGGGATGAAAAATTCAAGGGATTTGCGAAAGCTCACGGATTAGGCATCCTGGGCGGGCCAAGAGAAGGTACGCAGCCAAGTGTCATCAAATTATCTGATAACATGAAGGACATGGATATGGTCAACGGCCGCACCTTTACGCGGGACGCAATCATGGAACATTTCGGGGTACCGCGGGAGATCATGGGTATCACCCAGAACAGCAACCGGGCAACAGCCGATGCAGCACAGTATATCTATGCCAGAAATGTTTTGAAACCGCGCCTGATGCAGAGGCAGGATGCCATTAATATTCAGCTTCTCCCCTATTATGGCGATGATCTGGTATGGGAATTTGACGAGATCATTCCGAACGACGCGGAGCGGGATAAGGCAATCGCAATGGAAGGCTGGCAGAACGGCCTCCTGACTCGGAATGCATCTCTTGAACTGCTTGGACAGGAAACGAACGAGAAGGGAAATATCTATAAGATCAATTTTGCCGATATGTTCGTGGACGAAAATGAGGACCTGGTAGAGATCAGCAGCCACATGGCAAATATGCAGTATACCGAAGGTGCGGCTCCGCTGGAAGAGGATCGGGATCAGGTCGAGGTGCTTCCGGACACACCTCATGCTGAGGAGGAAGAGGTGATTCTGCGGAAGGCAATGGAAATCAAGGCCCGACGCATCCAGACGGCGGCGAGGAGCCTGGAGGCTGCAAAGCGGGAGCAGACCCGTAAATTTGAACTTGCAGTTTTCAAATATCTGCGCAATCAAAGCGGACAGATCCGTTCATCCCTTCTGGGAACGCAGAAAGCGGCGGGAGATATCTGGGAACAGCTGGAAATGACGCAGGAGGAATGGGAAGCGCTGTCTCCGGAGGAACAGGAAAGGCTGGTTATGCAGTTCGTCAACGGACTTACTGACTGGGGAAAGGAAGAGGAGATGCTGGAATCCATCCTTACTCCGTTGTGGTCTGAGACTTACAAAAAGGGAGCGGAACAAGCACAGACACTCTACCGCCTGCAGGGCGTTCAACAGCCGGCGCTGGTATCCACGGCAAGGCTGAGAGGCGGCCAGCGGATCACGCGTGTGACTCAGACCACAAAAGATACGATCCGGCAGATCATCGTCACTGGTCTGACAGAAGGAAAGAATAAACAGACCCTTACTGATGAGATCGTGGAAGCTATGAACACTTCCGATACCAGAGCGCGCCTGATTGCCGCCCAGGAATGCAATACAAGTCTCCTGGCCGGCAATTTTGATATGGCAAAGAACGGCGGATTCCAGTACAAGACATGGCACATCACGGACCCGACGAAGGCCCGTGATACGCACCTGAAGCTGAACGGGAAAACGGTCCGCATAGATGAACCGTTCATTACAGTAGCAGGGAATAAGCTGATGATGCCCTGCGATCCGGACTGCAATAAGGCTGAGGAAACAGTGAACTGTCACTGCTTCCTCACTTATTCATAATTCGATGCGGGAAGGTGGTGAGAAAGTGGAAAACAAGAAATTACAGTTCAAAATCGACAGCTTCAACGAAGAGGAAGGGATTTTCTCCGGTTATGCAGCTGTCTTTTCCAACGTGGATACCGGCGGCGACATCATCGAACCCGGGGCCTTCACCAAGACACTGGCCGAAGGATGGGAGCGGGTGAAAATCCTTGCGCTGCATAATGACTGCTGGCTCCCGATCGGACGTCCCCTGGAGCTGAGGGAGGACGCAAATGGATTATTTCTGTCTGCGAAAATCTCAGACACATCCATGGGTAAGGATGTCAAGGTTCTTCTGAAAGACGGCGTTCTGAACGAGCTGTCGATCGGATATGATCCGATTGTATTTGACTATGACGTAGACGGCATACGCCACCTGCGGGAGGTCAAACTGTGGGAGGTATCCGTCGTTACTTGGGCAATGAACCCGGAGGCGAAAGTCACCGGATATAAGGCCATGCAGGAAGCGGCAGAAGCGCTTGGTGAAGAGGTATCGCGTGATATCAAGGCAGGACGCAAGATCAGCAGCATGCGCCTGAAATCCCTGCAGGACGCCAGCAAAGCAATGAAAAAGGCATCCCGCATCATTGATTCCGTCATCCGGGAAGCGGAAGCTGCAAAAGAACCCGAAGGAAAGAAACAGAAAAAGAGCCTTCCACAGACCGGGGAAGGACAGGTTGAAATCTATTTAGGAGGTTGAGATGAGAAAGTATGTGAACAGAAAGGCCAGACGGGCCGCACAGAAGTCCATGAAAACCAGCGTGGGCGATCTGCAGGAAATGATTAAAACCGCAGTGAAGGAAGTCATGGACGAAGCGTCTGCGGAGAAGGGAGACGGTACGGAAGAGGGATATGCTGCAGACAGCGCTGCGGATATCGTGGAAGCGGCTATTGATGCCGTAAACAAGAGCCGCAAGGAAGGAGAAGGCATTGCCGAGGATGACGCGGCCGACCTGATCGCTGCGGTAACGGACAGCGAGGAAGGAAAGGGCGATGTGCCCACGATCGACGTTGGAGAAATCCTCAGCGAAGCGATCGATGCGGTAAATGAAAAGAGGAAGTCTGAGAAAGCAGATGTGATCAATGAAACGGATGCATCCGATATCATTGATGCGGTATCCGAAATCATGGGAGATCAGGATCCGGAAGAAGAAGCCAAGGGAAAGAAGGCGGCTCCTGCGGCCAGAGAAAGGAAGAGCTATACCGCAAGGAGACAGCCTGTACAGAGAAAGTACAGCAATATCTTCCTGGCAAGACCGGAGGGAACTGGAATGAAAAAGAAAGCTATCCCGGCGGATGTGATGCTGGCAAGGTCCATCAAGTGCATTGACATCTGGGGCCGCCAGGATCCGGAGCGTGCGGCATATTTCGCACAGAAGAACTATGGAGATCCGGATATGGCGAGGGAATTTAAGGCCCTGTCCGCAACCGGTCCCACCTACGGCGGATATCTGATCCCGGAAGTGTACATGGATGAGATCATTGAACTGCTGTATCCCAAGACCGTGATCTTTGAGCTGGGCGCTCAGAAGGTACCGCTTGACAAGGGAAACCTGAATATCCCCAAGATGACGGCCGGCACCCGCGCCACCTGGAGAGGGGAGCAACGTAAGATTTCCAAGACCGCGCCGGAATTTGGCAATGTGAAGCTGTCCGCAAAGAGCCTGGCTGCTATCGTGCCCCAGTCCAGGGAGCTGCTGATGAGCACCAGTTATTCCGCAGATGCGCTTTTCGCAAATGACCTGACCCGCAGGATGCAGCTTGG
>ERZ1643251.638-NODE-638-length-47451-cov-10.512575_pt1 | contig 47451 bp, 29 predicted proteins | sample MGYA00579261_ERZ1643251 | MGnify/ENA primary metagenome ERZ1643251 (study PRJEB29033, sample SAMEA4952267) | chicken gut metagenome | biome: Broiler Chicken; feature: Gastrointestinal Tract; material: Caecum | place: Ireland | collected 2018 | study: Broiler... | reverse complement strand
CTTGATTCAAACAAGTTACCATCACCGTAATCGTACCTTTATCCGTATATTTAACCGCATTCGTTAAAATATTCGTAACGATTTGTTTCAACTTCTTTACATCGCCATGAAGTACTTTCGGTAAATCTTGCGTAATCCCTACTTTCATTTCAATTGGCTTTTCTCCAATTCTCGGAACCACTAATTTAACTAAACTATAAATCGTTTCTTTAGGATTATAATCCGTTTCGATGATCTCCATTTTATTCGCTTCAATTTTAGAAATATCCAAAATTCCATTCACAATTTCCAACAAATTCTTAGAAGCCGTAATAATATCCTTCGCATCTTCCTTCGCTACCTGTAAATCATTCTCCCGCAAAATACAATCACTAAAACCAACAATCGCATTTAATGGTGTCCTTATCTCATGAGACATACTAGATAAAAATTCTGATTTAGCAAGATTCGCTCTTTCTGCATGCATTCTCGCCACATTTAATTCTTCAATCATTTTAATATCTGGATTTTCAATCGTAAAGTACATAAGATAACACAAGATAGCCAATATTACATCATAGATAATAATTCCTGCGAAAAATAAACTCACAAAATATAAAATACCAGCTAAGAATAACAACAAAAAAATAGATAAGTACCTTACATCTTTCTTTTTAATATTTAAGAGAGATAAAAATAAAGAAAGAACGATAAATAAAGCGACAAAAATATAACCGATTTCAATAGTAGAACCTTTAACGTTAGTTACTGAACCAACTTCAATTAACTCAATATTGGTAAATAACATCACCCCAAAAAACACGAGAGTAAATATTCCTAAAATTCGGTAAAGCTTGTTAATATTACTCCGAATACTAGAATATGTAATCGTCAATATATAACAAAATAAGCAAGCAAAAATAACAACAAACATCGTAGACATAATTTTATTTAAAAAATTAAATAAAGCATAATAATGCTCCACAATATCAGAAAAATCAGTACAAGCACATAAAAAATGAATAAAAGTATCGATAACTGTATTGATTAAAGAACAGCTTAAAATAATACCAAAAAAGCGATTTTCTACTAATCCTACTTTCTTCTTAGAAAAATAAACAACACACAGCATTAACACAAAAATAAATGATATTAATGGTAATTCAAATTCTAACGACATATATGACACCTCTACTATATAGTAAATTATAGCATAAAAAAAAAGAAAATTGGTTTATTTATTCCAATTTTTCTTCATGTACACTTTAAAATCATATTTTTCTTCTTTCGGATCGATTAATATTAAAGGTTTTCTTTTTTCTTCGGGTATATATTCCGTTAATTCCTCATCCCAAATGTCACGAGTCCACTTAAGTTTTTTATAAACCTGTCTACGCTCTTCCATATAATCTAATCGTGGATCAGAACCTAACTCAGAACGTTTCACTCTTGGTGCATGTTCTTCCATAATAGGATAAACTAATGAAGCTAATTGATCACGTAACACTGTTCTTGCTTCTTTTTTATCATAAATTGATAAATCTATTGGCTTTCCAAAACGAATATAAATGTCATTAGAATTTAAGCTATTAAAGGAAGCAAGCGGTACAACTTGAGCTCCTGTCTTTTGAGATAGTATCCACGGGCTAGAAAATGGTTCTAAACAAAGTAAATTTTCACTGTTATTGTAGCCACCCTCAGCAAAAATAAGTACGCTGCTCCCCTGATTAATCACCTTTTCCATTTTGGAAACGGCATCGTGTCTATTTTGTTTATCAGTGCGATCTACATAAATCATACCATTAGCCCAAGCAGCATACATTTGCGGATTATGTTCTATTTGATCCGTAGTTCCCATCAATATATAAGCATTTCTGTCAAGCGAAGCAATAGCAGCAATAATGTCCTCATCAAAAGAATGGGTGCTTACAAAAATATAAGGCTTGTCCTTTTCTAAAACAGGATACTCCCCTTCAAAATGAATATCGCGTTTTACCGCCAAACGCAAAACTTGTTTAAAAGCCGGAAAAATCATTCTTCTAAGTTTAATACCTACATTACTAGTAAAATTATCAATATTTGCAATTTCTAATCTTTTTAAACCAATATTACGATACATAAAATCCCTTCTATTTCATTATAATATTTCTAAATTTACATTACTCGCTAATTATACTACAAATTAGCAAAAAAAGGAAATTTTTATTCTCTATACTGTACAAAATACCATTTATGAATAATAAAATTTTATTGACAGTTTTCTACAACTAATTATATTTCTTTAATATCTGCTTTACACCGGACATCACATAAGCGTTATCATTTGTCAGTTTTGCATTTTCAGCAATTAATAAAAATACTTCTAATTCACTTTGTTCATTAAGCTCTTTATACATTGCTTTATTCTCGACTTCGTGATCATAATAATCTACTTGAGCGATTAAGCTATCGATATAATCTTTCCAATATTCATGTAAATCGGAATTTTCTCTTACTAAATCTTTTCTAGAATAACGAGAATACTTGTCCATCAATTCAAATTTTAAAGTTGCCATTTTATCCCTTAATACTTGTAAACCTTCTTTTTCTGAATACTTGGAAATATCAAAGGCTTCTCCTAAGCTTCCATAACAAGTATCTTTTTCAACGTGCGTTGCAACTGGAGCAACCCAAGCACCTGTTTCTTTAGCTACTTTATAAATTCCAGAATATAGTTTTAAAATCAAAAGACACTCTTCCTTATTCCAAACACCTTCTGGAAAAACTGTTAAATTTGAACCTAACTCAATTGCCCTTTTCATCTTTTCAATCGAAGCATGACGACTTTCAGGGTCTTCTCTATCTACAATAATAGAGCCATTTATCCAAGAGGCAATACCATCAATTGTATGATAAAATTGAGGCAAACTTCCAAACAAAACGTAGGCATGATCATTGATTACTGACAAGGTATATAAAAAATCGTCTTTAAAGCCATGAGTAGGTGCATATATAATAGGCACATTCTTAGGCATTTTAGCTCTTTTTTCAAGTTTAAAACGATAATGACCAGTTGGTCTAGCCCCTATACGAAGAAGTGGATTAACTATCTTTCTCACTCTAATTCCATTTTTACTTATAACCTCTTCAGGATCGTTACTTTTTAAGTATTCTAAAAACTGATTATACATCTTTATCCCTTCTTTAAATATTAATCGGTTTTTCTATATAGTCGTGTTTATTTTATCATTTTATCTTTTCCATGTCAAAAAAATGACCATTAAAATGTATTTTCGCTTGATACAGCTTAACAACCTATTTCCATTGTTTAAATATTTTACTTTTTATGGCAATTAACTTCACATAATTTTCTATAACAAGCATTTTTCCTACTTAATACACACATTTTAATATTCTCTTTTCATCGTACTAAAATAAATGTACATTATTTACTAACTTAGTAATACATCGCCTTAAAGATTCTCAAATCACAAAAATAGATCAATTTATTTTTTCCAATTTTTCTTCATATATACTTTAAAATCGTATTTTCTTTTATACAATAAATTAAAGAAAGAAAGGAAATCCTTATTACTTACCCTGTACAAAATTGTGTTATTAAAAAGAAAGAACATCATTATTTTTCTCTCAACTATTTTTTTACTTAATAAAAATTCTCAAAATGAAATACTTTTTTCTCTTAGTTTATTATTTTTTTGACAACAAGCGGAGATTTAATTTTGGAAGCTAATGCAAAATATTATTTCCTTATTTCTAGAAAAAAACTTCTGCATACCCTGCATTTACATACTCAAATAATCCTCAGTTTATTATAAAACCTAAAGGTCTATATCTAACTCATTAAAAATCAAATGATTAAACTCAAAATTTCCGCTTTCTAAAATTCGTTTAAGAAAACTAGGTCTAATATCATAATTATTTATATCTTTTAAATCAACCCACTTAAAGTCTAATTTTATTGTATGATTTTTATCATTTTCAATAATAGTAAAATTATTAGCATCTATTTTTTCTATAGGAATCATTAAATAATAGAAAGATATCTCGTGCATTTTTTTAGAATATTTATTTATAAAATAATTTTCCACTACACCTAAATATTTACTAATATCAAACCTTTTTCCTACTTCTTCTAACAACTCTCGTTTAATCGCAAGCTCTGTTGTTTCACCTAGTTCTACATAACCACCAGGCAAACAAAGGAACCCACTATTATCCATATCAACCAACAAAATTTTATTTTTTTTAATAATTAATCCGGACACTCTAAACTTAAAATTATAATTTTCAGTTTTAATTTTTATACTTTCTCGCATATAACAATCACCTCTATTATTCAGAATAAACTTCTTCCAATGTAAATAGGCTCCCTCTTATATAATGAGAGAATCATTTACTGTTGTAAAACAGAAAATAGCAATTTGTTCAAATTAAATATGACTTTTAAGATATCATTAAAAGTGTAGACATATTCATTAACACTTATCTCATTTAAATGAACAGATGAAATATTTAAAACTGCAAAATCATTATCCACAATTTTATATACAATATAAACCATATTACAAATACAAAAAATAGTCAGCATTAATAGTTTATTGCAATTCATATTATACTTTTTCAAAAGATGAAAAAATTTGTATCCTAACACCGTTGATTAATACGCATATTTTATTTTATTACACTTTACTTTTCTCCGATAAACACGTTTTAACTTAAGACTTTAAGAAATACCACAACAACAATAATCAGTTTTTTTATTTTATCAATGATTATTACATTATAATTATCAACCAATTTTTTTCAATACCTACCGAATTTCTAAAACTACCTATTATTATAATTTTTTTCATTATCTTACTTCTTTAAAGTCAAAGTAAATTTTCCTAGATTTTCACTTTCTATATTATTTGTTTCATTCATATAATACTTCTTTATTATTCTCATAATGCCATTATGAGTAACTACTAAAACATTATCATCATCACTACTATTAAGTCTAACGTAATCAAAAAAGCAATCTAATCTAATCATTATATCGTTTAACGTTTCAGCACCCTCAGGATTAACTATATATTCCCTAACCAATTTTAAATATTCTCTGGTATAATCTTTTTTATATTTTTCATTTAATATGCCTAAATCACGTTGTACAATACAGGGTACTATAATAGGTTCACTATATGGATAAACAAGTCGAGCAGTTTCCAAAGTCCTTTTATAAGGTGAAGAATAAACTGTACTAAAATCATTTTTTGCAAAAATATTTTCTATACATTGTTTTTTACCATTATCATTTAAAGAATAATCTAACTTTGTAGCAATTAATCCTTTTCCATTCAAGTCAGTTGTTCCATGTCTTAAAATTGTTACTATCACTACTTTTTATCATTATTTCTCTCTCTTGCATTTAAGAAAAATAGACTTATACTAGCAATGACAACTAATATAATTATACCAACTACCACAAAAGACATTTTCTTAACTTTCCTCATAGAGTGCTTCCGTTCTTAATTAACATAATTATATAATATTTTTCTAGAAAGCAATTTCTAATTTATACTTAGAAAAACCAAACTCTTTTCCGTATTATAACTCTTCTAATTTTTCATTAACCAACTGCTTATACTCTTCTACTCCCGGCTGATCAAAAGGATCAACATCGAGTAAATAGCCCCCAATCGCCGCAGTCATCTCTAGAAAATAAATCAATTGGCCTAAATAATAGGGAGATAATTCTTCAAGTTCAAGAATAATACTAGGTGTATCTCCTTTAAGATGCGCTTTAGCTACTTGTTCTACGACTAAATTATTTAATTCATGCATATCTATTTTATACTTATCTAAGAACAAGTCATCACTCTTCTTGATACGAATTACCGTTTCAAATACATTTCTTGTTCCTTCTTGAAGGTATTGACCAACAGAATGTAAATTTGTCGTATTCGGATTCACAACTGGTAAAATACCTTTATGATTTTTTCCTTGGGTTTCAGCAAATAATTGTTGATACCACATCGCAAGTGATGTAAGTTTCTCTTCATATATCGTTACCATTTCGACATTTTTACCTACATATTCTAAACGATCACGAATAGTAGCCAACATACTTGTCTCTTTAAAGCAATCCCGCATACTACTAGCGCCTTTTAATAACTTATCGATATCAATTCCACTAATCGCAATCGGCAATAATCCAACCGCACTCAAAACAGAATATCTACCACCTATATTTTTAGGAACTTCAAAAGAAACATAACCTTCTTCTTGTGCTTCTCTTCGTAATACACCACTGTCTTTATCCGTAATCACAAAAATACGTTCAGAATAAGAAGAAGTTTTCGTTTTTAAATAATTCTTTAATACCTCAAAACTAACCGCTGGCTCTAAAGTACCACCAGATTTAGAAATTACTACTAAACAGACTTCTTTATCTTCTATATAGTGAAGTAATTCCTTTAAATAAGTAGAAGATAATTGATATCCAGCAAATAAAACTTCCGTTTCCCTGTTCTTATCAAAGTAAGGCAATAAGCTTTCAATAACCGCTTTACTACCCAAATAAGAACCACCGATACCAATCACAATAGCTACCTGATATTTTTCTCTAATTTGCTTAGCGATCTTTTTAATTCGATCCTTTTCTTGTTTAGAAACACAAGTTTCTATATCAATCCAATCAAGCATAGAAGTCTTCTCTTCTATGCTCTTTTGAATTTGATCTAATTTCTTTTGTTCATCACTAGTCACATAACTATAGCCTCTTACGTAATCCGTATTTAATTTCATTTATCCACCCCTATTTTTATTTGATGAGTTTTTCCATCATTTACCAAGAGAATCTTATCTTGTTTTTTACCGTCTACGATTATCTTGGATTTTTCTTCTTTAGATACAACAATCTGATAAATAGTATCCAAATAATGATAATTAATTTTAATTTCTGTCCATTTAGTCGGCATATGTGGAGTAATCACTAATTCTTCTCCTCGAAGAGTAAATCCACAAATATATTCTAATCCAACTCGGTAAAACCAACCACTAGAACCAGTATACCATGTCCAACCACCACGACCTTTATGATCTGGGTTAGAATAAATATCTGCAGCGATTACATACGGTTCTACCATATAAGTTTCCACTTCTTTATCGGTTTTAGAATGTTGAAGTGGATTTACCATCTGATAGATTTCATAAGCATCATCAAAGCGATTTTCTTTAAGCAAAGCCATAATATACCAAGCTACTGAATGCGTATATTGACCACCATTTTCTCTAACACCAACTGGATAATCCATAATATAACCTGGATAATTTTTAGAATTTTTAAAGGCAGGAGTAAGAAGTTTAACAATACCTGTCTTCTTATCCACTAATTGATGTTCAACAGCATCTAAAACGCTTTGTTTTCTCTCCATTGGAACTACACCAGAAAGGAAAGAAAAGCTCTGTGAAATTAAGTCTATCTTACACTCTTCACTGCTAGCAGATCCAACAGCTTCACCATTATCGAAGAAAGCTCTTAAATAGTATTCGCCATCCCAAGCATCTTTATTCAAATGATTCTTTAAATTTTCTCTTGCTTCCTGATAACGAGAAATATCGAGATTTGGATTATAGACTTTAGTGATTTGGATAAATCGTTCAAGTAAATCATAGAAGAAAAATCCTAACCAAACACTTTCTCCTAATCCTTGAATACCGATCTTATTCATACCATCGTTCCAATCGCCACCACCCATTTTTGGTAAACCATGTTTACCTAAATCATTAAGTGTTCTCTCGATCGCTAAACGACAATGTTCATATAAAGTTTCGTCATGTTCAGAGAAAGTAAAGCTTACTCCTTTTTCTTCTTCGTAATCATTCAACACATCTCCAACCACAAACGGAACTTTTTCAAATAAGATCTCCGTATCTGAAGTATATTTTAAGTATTCACTTGTCGCATAAACTAGCCATAAATAATCATCTTTAAAGCGAGTTCTTAATCCAAAGTTCTTTGGTTCTAACCACCAGTGGAGAACATCCCCTTCTGCGAATTGATGTTTAGCATTATTTAAAATTTGACGACGAGTAACTTCAGGATAAACCGGACATACATTAATAGAATCTTGTAATTGATCACGATAACCAAATGCTCCACTAACCTGATAGAATCCAGCTCGAGCCGTTACTCTGGAAGCAAGTGTCTGATATAAATACCAGCCATTAACCATATAATTAAAGCTATCATCTGGTGTTTCTACTTGAACTTTACCAAGACGTTTTTGCCAATAAGATTTAACTTCTTCAAACTCGTTATCTATACTAACCACATCTTTAAAGTGATTAATCACACGACCAATTTCTTCTTTCGTTGAACAACATCCAAGCAAGAAACCAATTGTCTTTGTCTCGTTTTTCTTAAGAGAAAGCTTCACATCAATCGATTTAACAAGAATCTGATTTGTATTCATATGATGAATTTTTTCAGTACTAGTCAAAAAGACTTGTTGATTACGATACTCTTTCTGATAAACATTACGTATCGCTAAATAGTTTTCTTTTTCGTGTTCATCTACCAAAAGATATCTACTCGTTTTCTCCTCGAGATTTCCTAATACTGGATTCATCCAAAAAGTAAGTAAAACTTCATCTTCTTCACCCTTATTGGTAATCGTAAATCGATATAATTTAGCATTTTCTTTTAAGGCAACAAACTCCGTTAACTCTTCCTTAAAGTTTTCTGTTTCACTTAAGAAAGTGGTATAACCAAAGCCATGTCTTGTAATAACTGGCATAAAACTTTCATGATTAATTCTAACGCCTTCTGACTGATCGAAAGAAACAATATCATTCGTCCAAGAAGTAAGTTTAAAATCCTGACTATTATACGCATAAGTAAATCCCGCCGCATTATTGGTAACCAAAGAACCAAAATGAGAATTAGCTAAGACATTCGTCCAAGGTGTTGGTGTATTAGGATTCAAAATAACATACTCCTTACCATCCTTAGTAAAGCCACCATAACCGTTAAAGTAAGAAAGTTCTTTCTCATCAAACGGAATCTTAATCGTATCTTGCTTCTTAATCATCTTATAATTACTAGCACTATTTTGACTTTGTAATTCATCGATATAAGCTTTTAAGGAAGAAGTTTCCCGACTATCTAAGCGAAGACGAGCGACTGTATTTAATAAAATTTCTTCTTCAGAAGTAAGATCTTCATGTTCAATATAATAAATATTACCCGGTCTTCCACCAAAAGAATTAGTCTTTTGAATTTGATAAATCGTAAAATCAATTTCCTTCTTTAAACTCTTATCGTAAGGATTTTCTTCTGCATTAATTAAGATAACATCGACATAAATTCCTTTATTTTTAAAATACTCATAAGCCTTTAATACTTGTTTGGCTAAACTAACAGAATTAATATCATGAATCGTTAGTGTAATCATCGGACGATCTCCTGAAACACCAAACTTCCATAAGTTTTCTTGGGAAAGTTGATTTTTCTTAAGGAACTCTTTTCTCACATCATTTATGTTAATTCTACTTGTCTGATATAAGTAATTAAGCATCGCATTATAAAGACGCATATCTTCCCCATTAATATTGAGCTTTTTCATACTGTTAACATTAGTAATGGTAGCAACTTCAAATGCCTCTTCAATCTTTAGTGGATCTTCATAACGTTTAACCGCTTCAATGACTTGTTTTCGACTAGTTCCAAAACAATTTAAAATATATACCTCAACCATCTCTTCAGGCTCAATTACTACTCGATTACGCATACTCATAACTGGATCAATTGGAGTTCCCACTTTATTAGAAAGTTTCTGGAACAAAGCAATTGGATCTTTAGCTGTATGATTTCGACCAATAAAGAGATTTCTTCTTGTCTCGTAGCTATACTCCTCTATTCCATCAGGAACATATAAACGATGAAGTAAATAATAATGATTATCACTATTTCGTACTGTTTTCTTCATGATCAACGACTCAGTATCCGCATCAAATTCACTATCTAAAAATAGACTGTTGAATGTTCGATGTGTAACATCACTAGCATTTTCAATAATGGTTGGTTCCAAATAAGTCGTTAGTTCAATAGTACGAATATCTTTACTATTGTTCTTAATTGTTACTTTACGAATTTCCGCTTGATGAATCGTACTGACCACAATTTCCGTCGTCGTCGCTATCTCATCATCAACTAAAACATATTTGAGTCGATCTGATGCAAATACAACTTCATATTTTTCAGGCTTTTTATTCATTGGAGCGAAAGTGTTTGACCAAGTCTTTCCCGATTTAACATCTTTTAAATACAAGAAAGTACCATAGTCTTGTTCCGTTACTTTACGATAACGATTTAATTGAAGTTCTTTATAACGACTAAATCCATCTCCGCGATCATTCATTAAAACTGTATATTTTCCATTAGAGATAACGGAAACTTCTGGGATAGCAGAAGGATAAGTAAAGTAACGCATATCATTTTCAACTACTTCTTTCTGATAATTGAAACGTTTATATTTCGCAATCTTCCAATCGATAACTGGATTAAGTTGAATCTTTTCTTTTGTTAAAATCTCAAATGCCTGATTATTCGTATCATTCATAAATAAATCTTGTATGATACCATCTGTCAAATAATTGGTAAGAGAAGCTAAAATCATGCCTTGATGATGAGAAAAGTACGCATAAACAGGGCGATTAGTTTCCGTATCAAAGGATTCGTATAACCCATAGTTCGCTTCCATCTTTAATTTCTTTAAACGTTGATAATTATGATAGACTTCTTTTGGTTTTTCCGTCACTACTAACATCGAACTATAAGGAGAAATGACAATTCGATCATCAATTACTTCCTGTAACTTTAAATAAGGAATCGAGAATGTTTTATATTTATAATTAATTCCGTTATCCAATTCATCGTAAGCACATTCTGAAATTCCCCATGGATAATTTGGTTTTCTTTCTCTCATGTATGCCCGTTGACAAACATAAGCAAAATCATAACTTTCATCTAACAAAGTATTTGGATAAGACTTCATAAAAATTAATGGCATATAATACTCGAATAAAGACCCTGCCCAAGAAGCTAATCCTTTATGTAACTTAAATTTCGTTAGTGTCTTATCTAAACAGAACCAATGTTTACTAGGTACATCACCTTTTGCGATTGCTACATAACTAAGTAATCTACTTTCACTCGCAAAGCGATTATATTTATAAACAGATAGTTCATTTTCTAAATCATTATATCCAACACTAAATACATCGTCTTCCGTATATAGCTTAGAAAAATCGGTATCATCGATCATCTTCTTAACCGTTTTCGCCAGATTATCTTCTTTTACTTTTAATAAAAATTCCTTTACGACAATCAAAGAAGCCACAAAGTTACCACTATCGACACTAGATATAAAGTGAGGAAATAAAACCTTCAAATTTTCAGTGTTGTACCAATTATACAAATGTCCATGCCACTTATCTAACTGTTCAACAGTATCTAAGATATGTTCTAAATAAAACAATGCTTTTTCATGACGAATAAACCCTAATTCGTAAGCAGCTACTACTGAAGTTAGTGAATAGCCAATATCGGTAGGTGATGTTTTGTTATCGGCTTTAATATCTCGATTTTCTTGATAATTATCAGGAATAAGATAATGATTTTCTTTGTTTAAATTCTCTTCAAAGAACTTCCATGTCCGATAAGCAAGTTCTCTAAATTCTGATCTTTCACTTTGTCCAAGTTGAAATCTACTTCTTCTAGATTCTTTACTAATATAATAAGTAATATAAGGCGCCAAAGCGAAAGCTAAACTAATACACATAGCGGAAACTAAATTCTGATTTTGGAATAAATAAGTAAAAACAATAAGTACCGCAATCACAACATAATTAGGTCTAAAGTTTTCAATATAATTGGTAAGTGTATTTTTCACTGTTTTTTCTGCTTCTTCGGCCGTTAACCAATTTAATAATTTCTTTTTACTAATCAACATTCGATAAAGAGATTTTACTGTTGCGGTAAAATACAAATTGGCTTTATAAGGAATCGTTGTAAAAGAAATAACAGTTCTAATAATAACAGCTTCTCCACTCTTGATGATATTGGTATATGGCTTTACTTTAACTTTACGATTAAACTGATGACGTAATTTTTCAACTAAATAGAAGATGACTGGTAAAGCGATAATTAAAATAATGTATAAGCCCCACCAAGTAAGACTAATATGGCTATTGAAATAAGCAATTAATAGGATTAGTAATAAGAAAAATTCAATAAAACTACGACGAATATTATCAAATATCTTCCATTTTTCAATTAAAGTCATCGGATTATGATACTTGTTTCCTCGCTCATCTTTCACTTTAGAAAATAACCATGGAGTAACTTGTACATCTCCTCTCATCCAGCGATGATGTCTTGTCATATCCGTCAAATAGCGACTGCAAAAATCATCAAACAATTCGATATTGGACGTATAACCGCTGTGAAGAAGGTTACTTTCTACTAAGTCATGACTTAAAATCAATTGTTCTGGGAATCGATGATCAAGTACTTCATCGTATGTTTTTAAATCATAGATTCCTTTTCCCATGAAACTACCTTCATGAAAAACATCTTGGTAAAAATTAGAAACTAATGTATTGTAGACATCAAATCCACCTAATCCAGCAAACAACTCTGCATACATTGACTTATTCGAAGATTCAACATCGACACTTAATTTAGGTTGAATAATCCCATAACCACGAATAACTTTATTTCGTTCTTTGTTTAAGACCGGACGATTTAATGGATGATTCATCGTACCCACTAAATCAGTTACACTATTGACGACTAACTTAGTATCTGCATCTAATGTGATAACATATTTAATTTTTTCTTTTACTTGAGAAACTGTTTCTACACGAAAATATTTTTCTTTATCTTGTTTAGAAAATTTATGAAGCAAAAGATAATTAAAATGAATTAGTGCCCCTCTTTTTCTTTCCCATCCAAGATAAGACTCTTCACTTTCATGCCATACACGATTACGATACGCAAAGTAAAAAATATTAGCATGATATTTTTGATTTAATTCATTGGCTTTCTCTACCCCATAGCTAGCTACTTCATCATCTAATTTAACGACTGGTTGTTTTTGTTCACTACAATCCCCTAACAACGTAAAATATAAATGTTTGGTTTTATTGGCCAAGTAGCAAGACTCTAAATTTCGATACATTTCATCGATCTTTTTTGTATCTTTTAAAATCGTAGGAATAACCACCATTACAGGAGTTTCCTCTTTTAGCCCTTTTGAATAATCCATTTTTGGAAGAGCTTTAGGTCTAAACATCCGAATTAAAAACTGATTAATGATCTGAATAACTAACTCAGAAGTTGGAATCCATAAAATGAAAAGTCCAAGGAACCAATAAGGTGTTAACAGTTTTCCTAAAAAATAAGAAATTACCGTTGTTAAAACAGCAATCGTCGTTACATAAGCAACTTCTCTAACTTTAATGTTTGGTTCTTTAAATAGATAAAATCCAATATGTTTTTTCTCTTTTTCTCCCTTGGCCACTAACCTTCTCGCATAAGTTAATTCCGCTACTTTTTGTTTTTTGGCAAGCTTAACTAATTGTGCTCGGTAACTAGCCTTAGTATCAGAATCCATAGCTTTATAGATCTTATCCGTATTCAATTCTTTTTCTGTCTCACTAATTTCTTCATACAAAGTCTCAAGCTTTAAATTCTCATTTAATTTCAAAATATGAAACAAATTACTAATAATTAAATTATTATTGATTCGATCTTGATAAACCCCATTTAACACTTTCTTTAAATTGGTATTATTCTTCTCCAAATTTTCATTTAATTCATAAAAAAGAGTACTTGCTTCATGATTCAAACGATGAAGATTTTCATTTAAATATTCTAAATAAATTGGATACTCAATAATATCTTCTTGAATGGTAATATACTGATGAATATTCGCATCTTTATTTTTCAGTAATTTCTTTTCTAAATAAGCAATATCTTTTTCTGCTCGTTTCTTCTCTTCTAAAGTATGTCGTTCAAAGTCACATAAAATACGTGTTTGATGAATAGCAATCATCGATAAAATTGGTCGAATCAATAATAATTCACGATAAGTAAAAAAGATTTTATTATTCTTTTGATATTGTAAAAAACAACGAATTAAATTTCGTTTAGACATTTTAAAATGACTACCTTCAAGATAATTACTTAAACACTTCCAAATAACGTCCCCACTATCTTTGAAAGATAACATAAGTTTTTCATCCCCATAATATTCTAAAACCATGTTTTCATGTTCCAATATCGAAGCATAGTTATCGAGTATCCACTCATTAAAAGCACCAATTACTTGGTGATCTTTCGTTAATTTAACCAAATAACGATAATATTTTTCAATTACTCGCAAATCCTGCTTGAATTGTTTTAATTTTTTATACATCTAAATCACCCTTACTCTATTTATATTATAGCATGAACTTATCCTTTCCTTAAGTATAAAATTACTTTTCAAAGAAAAATTCACAAACAGTTACCCGATGTTCAAAAAAAATAAGAGTTTCGAGTACAAACTCTTATTATTTATATACTAGCCATCATCATCTCAAAAGCGACACTATCACTACTCTTACCACTTTTCATTTCTAAATCGATTGTATGTAATTTAGATAAATAAGAAAGAAGAAGAGATTCTGGATAACGAAAAGAAGCTTCTCGCGCTAACTTAACTGGATAAGGATGAACACCTAAGGTTTTCGCTATCTCTTGATCACTTTTTCCCATCTTTAAAAGAATTTTTACTTGATAAAACAATCGTATTTTATTCGCTAACTTACTTAAGATACTAGCCACCTGTTCCCCATGAAGAAGTAAATCTTGATAAATCTCAAAAGCTTCTTTTTTCTTCCCAGACAATAAATCATCGATAAAAGTAAAAATATTATCATCGATACTTTTACTAACCACCGTTTTAATATCGGAAATCGTAATTTTTTTCGTGTCTAGACAGTATAATTTTAATTTCTCCCACTCCATTAGGATTTTACTACTATCTAAACCACAGTATTCAGTGAAAAAGGCAAGTGTATCATTATCGATGATATAGCCATCTAAATGTTTACGAATATACTCCTGAGGAGAAACCTCTCCTTCTAATAAGACAGCATGGGATAAACAAAGAGAAACTAATTTTTTTCGTTTATCCAAACTATCAGTCACTAAAACTAAGCGATTATCTGGATTAGGATGAGTAAGATATTTTTCTAGACTTTCTAAATTATGTTCAATCGCCCCTCGTTTTTTTTCTGCGGTTAAAAAGAAAGCTTGCTCACAAACCACAATCTTCTCTTGTTCAAAAAAATTACAAGTATCTAAGTCCTCAATTGCGCGTTCAACAGGAACTTCACGAAGATCATAATGAACAAAAGTAGCTTGAGGATTTTGTGAAGCAATCTCTTCTAACCGTCTTTGAATCGTAAACGGATCACTTGAGACAATAAGATAAATCAAATTCATATTAAATCTCTTTTCTGATCATGTCGAAGATCTCATCAATATATTCTTTTGTCTTACCAGCTCCTTGAGCAAAAGTCTTAGAACCGCCACCGTTACCGCCTGATTTCTGAGCAGCTTTTTTCACTATATCTCCAGCGGATAAGTGAGTATTACTACGAGCAATAAAATTAACAGAATCTCCCTTACAATTAGCAAAGAAAATAAATCCTTCCTTCATTTTATTTAATAACGTATCAACAAGTTCTTTTAAAATTTGAACATCTTGATTTTCCGTACGCATCAATAATACAGAAACACCATTCACAGTTTCAATTTTTGCCTCGTATTCCTCTAAATGACTAACTGCTTTCTTCTGTCTTTCCGCAAAATAGGTTTTTTCTAACTCTTTTACTTCGTTTTGCGTATATTCTAATTCCCCACGCTCTTTTAAAATGTCTTGATAACTCGTTGGCTCCTGATTATCGATATCGATGTTGAAGTTCAAAATAATGCCTTCACTCTTAGCAGCAGTAATCATACTACGAGCCTTCATCAACAACTTAATTTTTTCGTCATTATATGGTTTGATCACTTCCATAAGTGCTTCTTCAACCGCATCGTTGGTTACTGCTTCAATTCGATAAACATTGCTGCCTTTAGATTCAACGGATAAAATCGCTAAACGTTTAATTTCATTTGTATTCTTAATATGTGTTCCCCCACACAATTCTTTAGAATCACCAATCGTCACTACTCGAACTTCACTACCATATTTTTCACCAAATAAAGCCATTGCGCCAATCTTTTTGGCATCTTCAACACTCATGATCTCAGTTTTACTAGGGATATCTTTTTGAATGTACTGATTAATAAAGTTTTCTACTTCAACAACCTGCTCATCTAAAATCTTACCAGAATACGTAAAATCAAAACGTAAAGAATCTTCATCTACTTTACTACCAGCTTGATGAATTTTATCGCTAATTACCGTTCTTAACGCATATTGTAGTAGATGTACTGAAGAATGGTTAACTTCTATTTTCTGACGACGCATCTCATCGACACTAGCCTTGACTTCATCTCGAAGCTTAATCTTTCCATCTAATAATTTAATTTTATGAAGATGTTGCCCATTTGGTGCCTTTAATACATCTAAAACACGGGCTTTAAATGTTTTTCCAATTAACATTCCAGTATCACTAACTTGTCCACCACTTTCCGCATAGAAACAAGTCTTATCTAAAATGACATAACCTTCTTTTCCTAACGTATCCACGAATTTGTCATTGTCAATTAAGCCAATCACTTTTCCTTTTACATTATAAGTAGAATAAACAAATTCACTAGGTTCCTTAAACACAAGTAATTCTTCATTTTGTATATTCATATTGGCTTCTTGTTTTCTAGAAGATTTAGCTAATTGTTTTTGTTCTTCCATGAAACGATCGAATTCTTCACGAGACGTCGTAAAACCGTTTTCTTCTAAGTATTCTAAGGTTAATTCATAAGGGAAACCAAAGGTGTCATAAAGACGGAAAACTTCCTCTCCAGAAATGGTATGATCAGTAGATTTTTCCATCAGTTCTAATAAACGTCTTTCTCCTGATGCGAGTGTTTTATGGAACAATTCTTCTTCTTCATAAACTAAAGCTTCAACAATACCCTGATTCTCACGCAATTCCGGATAAGATTCTTCCATAATCGTAATCACTGTATCGACTAACTTATACATAAAAGCATCGTTCATTCCTAGTTTTCTACCCATTCTAACACTACGGCGAAGTAATCTTCTTAATACATAACCACGACCAACATTTTCAAACACAGCACCATCCGATAAAGCTACAGTGATGGCACGAATATGGTCAGCAATAATCTTAAATGAAGCATCCCCATTATAAAGTACGCCACTTAACTCTTCTATCTTTTTAATAATAGGAGCAAATAAATCCGTATCGAAATTAGAATCTACATTTTGAAAAATACAAGCCCAACGTTCTAGTCCCGCACCAGTATCGATGTTTTTACTTGGAAGTTCTTGATACTGTTCACGTGGAACACCAGTCTTGGCATTAAACTGACTAAAAACATTGTTCCATATCTCAACATAACGTTCTTGATCAAGATCTTGTGTAAATTTTTCAAACGCATCACCATTAGGATCATACTTTTCTCCACGATCATAAAAAATCTCACTATCTGGACCACATGGACCTTCCCCAATTTCCCAGAAATTTTCATCTAAACGAACTAAATGATCTTCAGCGATTCCGACACTAATCCATTTTTGATAAGCCACATCATCAGAAGTATATACCGTCACATAAAGCTTATCTTTATCAATCGCAAACCATTCTGGTGAAGTAAGTAATTCATAGGCAAACTCGATAGCTTCTTCTTTAAAATAATCACCAACAGAAAAGTTTCCCATCATCTCAAAGAAAGTCTGATGTCTAGCGGTTACCCCAACATTTTCGATATCATTAGTACGAATACATTTTTGTACACTAACAATACGTCTGTTTTCTGGTACTTCTGTTCCATCAAAATATTTCTTTAATGGCGTAACCCCAGCATTGATCCATAATAAGCTATCATCATTAATTGGTACTAATGGCGCACTTGGCATCCTCTTATGCCCCTTACTTTCAAAAAAGTCATACCACATTTTTCTAATTTCTGTACTAGTCATCGTTCTCATCTTTTTTACCCTCGCAATCTACTATTCTTTCTACTTGTTGTTTTAAATCTTCAAGTGAAGTATTTAACACTTCATAATCAAAATTATGATAATTGGCTAATGCTACTTCTGTATAATGTTGTTTTTCTTCAAAAGATAAATCATTTTCATATCCTTCCCGTGTAATATTAATACTAACCGCGCCAGGAAAACGTTTCTTTAATTCTTCTATCTCAAGAGGAAGTCTAACATCAGTAACCATAAACACATCGAAGAAATGAGATAAAATCTCGATATCTTCCGTCAAACGGTCGATAAAAAAGAGCGGTTTATGCATTTCTTCACGGATAAGTTCAGTTCCCATTTGCTGAAGAGCTTCCCTTGGTTTTGTCTCTTCACTACCATCCCAACCAAAATATTCTTTCAAATATTGTTTTAACGGTCGCATCAATTGAATAAAACAAACTTTCTTACCCATTTGCTCATATTTTTCCGCAATCATCCTACTCATTGTATCTTTACCATGACGAGCACGACCACTAACTAAAAATATCTTCATTCCTATTCCTTCTTTCTTTATTAGCGAAAACAAAAGACCTAAATATAGGAGTGCGAATAAGCACGGTACCATCCTACTTAGATCTTTTTTTACATAACGGGTTTACCGGATAAACTCAACTCCAAAGTAGCTTCATATAATTTCCTTACTAAGTTCCACCATCCCTTAGCTCTCTAAAAAGAAATATTATATTACTCATCTTTTTCCTCGTTTTTCATCAAATATATTCTCTAGCCAAACTAGTTGAAAACTATTAACAGTATATCAAAATAAGAAGAAAGATGCAAGAACTGTTTCATGACATTCTCTTATTTTTTTACTGATTCGTTACCCTTTCCATCAACGAAAATTTTTCGTTAATAAACAAAAGAATCGTCTTCATAATAGCAATAATTGGTGTTGCAAAAATCATTCCCAAAATACCAAAGAAACTACCAAATAAAAGTAAACCAATCATAATCGTTACTGGATGAAGTTTCATCGTTTTCCCCATTACTAATGGCTGCAAGAAATTACTTTCTAATAATTGAGCAATCACTACCGCAATCAATGTACAAATTCCTGTCATCGGACTAATTGACAATCCAACAATAACAGCAGGTGCACCACCGATATAAGGTCCAATGTAAGGAATAACATTCGTAACTGCGCAGAACAAGCCAAAGATCATCGGTGCTGGTAATCCGGCTATCCAAAGGGCAATGGACTGGAAAACAAATAAAATGAGCATAATCCGCAACGTACCATGAACATAACTACGTAAATTAGCATTTAATCGTTCCATCAAATCCTTGATATCCTTGCGATAACTTTTTGGAACACAATTAAGTAAATGTTGTTTAACATTCCCAAAATCAAGAGACATATAAAAACCGATTAATAGACCGATCAATAAATTAGCTCCTCCAGTAATCACAGTACTAACTACATTCATAATCGTCGTAGGTAATCCCACGGTTAAAGAGTTCCCCAAATTATTGATCGTCTGATAAACATTATCTTGTGCATCCTTTAAATCATAACCTGACATATCAGATACTCGATCAAAAGCCCCATCTATCCAATCCTTAATACTATTCAAGAATGATGGTACCGAAGAAATCAATTCATTTAACTGATGCCAAACAGTAGGAATCATCACTCGTAACACTAAATATACAGCACTTAAAAAAATCACATAGACAAAGATTGTGCCCAATGTACGGTGAACCCCTCTTTTTTGCAGCGCTTTCACCATTGGATCAACTAACCAAGCAATCAAAATACCGATAAAGAATGGCGAGATAATAGATAAGATTCGACCAATCAACGGTAAAATTTCCCAATCGCGTAATAACTTACTACAAACAAAAATCAAAAGAGCAACTGCTAAAATAAAAATAACACGTAAAAGATTTACTCCAATTCCTATCCCTTCATTAATTTTTTTGTAATCTAACGCATCATCTTTACTTTTTCTTCTAAATACGCCCATTTCACTCTCTCCTTATAATTACTATTTTTATCCATATATTTACTTACAATTCTTATTATATGTCAAAACAAAAAAATGCGCAATCAGAACTAAGAAAATAAAAGAAAAAGATAAATATACAATCTTATTCTATGAATATTTATCTTAATTTACTATATTTCTTAATATACTGTTTATCGATTTCTTGATAATTATTCATACAGATAAGAGGAATATCCATTTCATATAAATCCTCTAAATAAAACAGTTGGATAATTTTTTCTATATCCGTAACTTTAGCCAAGAGTGCTTTAACCTTTTCGATAGGAATAGAGCGAAAAACATGATACTCACCATCAAAATTAGTCAAGCGATACGGATAAGAACTACTAGCAAAAGCAAATCCTATATTGGGATTATTAGGATATAGCTGATTTTTATGAACAAAAAGATTTTCCTCTAAAATCATAGTACCTGTAGTAGCATACTTCTTATAAGCATCACTTCCTATTTTGGCAACAGAAATATAGTGTCCTCCATTACAGCCATTCCCTCCTTCATGGTTTCCATACAAAGAAGCAGTAATCGCTTTTTGACGAAAAATAGTATTTAATGTTTTTAGAGAGTTAGTTGTATGAGAGTAACCTTCTTCCAAGCCAAGTTCTTTCTGATTACTTACTTCTTGTAAATATTGATGGATTTTATCTGAATCAAAGGAAAAATTATGGATATCTAAAATTCTTTTTTCTTGATCATTTATTGGAGAAATAACTGGTATAATAGTTGGTACAATTGAAATTTCTTGTTCTAAATATGGCTTCGCCTCTTCGAATAACCGATCATCATTTTGGACATAGTAGAAATCCTGTTTCCCATCAGGTAAATAACCAACAAACCAATCCTCATTAAAATACCCTCTTTTATAATGAGAAGATAGAGGAATATATTTTTGTCCACGTTCAAGACAATATTCATAATAAATCGCATTTATCTTTTTATTTAACTCAAAAACAGATAATGAAGAAAAGGAACGAACAGGAAGTCGGCGATAAAGATAGGTAGCTTCACTATTTCTTGTATTTAATTCCGGAGAATATTTTCCTACAAGAATTACTTGCTTTTCAGCTGAGTCCTTTAAGTAAAGTTCATCTGTACAACCATCCGGTTTATACAAAGTATCTGTATAATCATTTACTTGGGGAAGAACGTCAATATAACGATTAGAAATATCTTTAGGATTTCTTCCCACTACTACCAATTTAACACCACCATGTTCTTCCTGTTTAGTGATTTCCCTGATAGTTTCTCCGGCTAATTGATAGATTTTATAAATGAGTTCCTCACTGTTTTTTACTTTCGATACTTCTTCTGTAATTTCAATATTATCAAAACAAACGACTTCACCACTACGCCAAACCCAACTATACGCAATAAGTTTATCTTGATGCATCACTCTAAAAAATCTGCCATTTGGATTAAGTGCTCCATGCCTTAAACAACTAGCTGCTTTACCATTAGGAGTCAAACAACTAGAAGCTTTTTCTCCATTAGGAAACAAGTAACGGCCAATTCCATTGGATAATATTTCAGGACTATGTAAATCTACCATTTCATAATCACATTCCTGATATTTTTCTTTCATATCTGGAATGGTAGAAGTTAAACGATGACGATACTCCTCATACAAATTAATTCCCGCTAACTTCTCACGAAACGGATCACCCTTAGCCACTAAATTCAGTTTTTCTAAATAAGGAAAAAGAAAATAATTATGAGGAAGTAACAAAAACTTTGAAGAATAAATCGCTTTTTCTAATCTAGGAAAAGTAATTTTATCAATACCTTGAGTATAAAAAGTATCAAAAGCAGTGAAAAAAAGAGATAAAGATAATTCATGTTCTGATGACGAAGTTACAAATTCCCCTAAGAGTTTTTTTACTTTTTCTATATAAGTTTGATCCTTCTTTATCAAATATTCTACTACTTCCTTTAACGTACACTTAGAAGATAAACAAATTTTTTTACATAGTTCAAAGTCCAACAAATTTAACCCCTGAATCAAAAGAGAAACTTCTTCATCACTAAGTTTTCCATGACAAGATTGCTTTTCCGTTTTTTTAGAAACAAGAATATTTCTAAGTACAAAATACTGTTTAGCTTTGTAATTGTCTATTTCTTCCTTTGAACAAGAAAGAGATAAAACAAATTCATCCGTTTTATAATAATGAATCAAACTTTTTTCATTATCTAGTTTTAACATCATAAAAAAATCTTTTCCGTTAATCGCTCGTTTAAATAAAATTTCAACAAGAGAAATCACTTCATTAGTAATGGGATCTCGATAATGACGAACAAACTCAGTGAAAAAAACACGAAAGATTTCTAAATACAACACATTGTCCCCAAAATGACTAGTTTCCATTTGTTTCAATTGATTTAATGCTTTTAAAAACGAAACTGAAAAAAGTTCTTTTACTTCTCCTAGTTCTTCTTGATCATAAAATACAAATTCTCGAAAAATGGAAGCATATGTAGCTCCAGAATAATACGCATAGGGAAGACAAATCTCTTCAAAAAATTCTTTAAATAACATTAAACTAGCATTAAAACCAATTGACTGAAAAATAAGAAACCAACTATTGATTAAAGATTGATCTACTTGCCTATTAACCGGTATAGAGAGAATTGTTTTTAAAATGAGTTTCTTATCCTCATTAGAAAAATCAATAGTAGTTAATAAATCTAATAGTTGTTCTATGGATAGATGAGAGATAATTTTAGGAGTAATATGTACTATTTTATCTTGTTCAAATAATTTAATCTCTTTAGAAAAATAATGATATAGTAAATAGCCGTTAAATCTATCATACCACCATCCTAGTTGATAATGATTATTTGGATAAGTATAGTCCAAAACAAATTGAAGTTCAAACAAATCGGTCAAGTCATCTACTTCTAACATCCTATCAGCAAAGACATGACTTTTAAAATAAGCAAGTAAAAACTCATAATTAGTTTGAATATATTGTTCTAATATTTTTTCGTTAGGACATAACAAAAGCAAATCAAATTTTTGTTCAGGAGTAAATTTATCTTGATACTTACTAAGTAGTTTCCAAAAATAATCCTCTAACTCGACATTAGACTCCAGTTTTGCTTCATAAAAATCAGAAAGATTCCCTAGTAAATGAAAAACTTCTTGGTTAGTCATTACCGCTTTTTCTTCTAAAGCCAAATTAACATCTGTTAAAAAACTAGAATATGCATCCTCTATCTTTTTCTTATCTTTACTAAGAAGAGTCGCAAATATATCTATCACTTTTTATCTGCCTTTTTCTTTTTTACGAAAGCCATAGAATCCAAATTTAGGTTTTTATCAAAAAGTTGAAAGAGTTCCTCATGAGAAAAAAGTTGACTTTCTTCTAAACGTTGAGTAAAAGAAACTAGCTCCGTTAATTTAGCTTGGAGAAGTTGATAACAGGTTGTTTTATTTTCGGCTAATTGTTGTTGAAGGGAAAGTTTTTTCTGTACTAAATCCGTTTCTTCCATCATAGATAAGTCTTGAATACTGATTTGATCTTCCAAAGAAATAATATCATCAGGAATAATTATTTTTCTTAGGAACACAGCCTGATTCGTTAACTCTTGTACTGAGCTAATTAGTTCCTGTAAATGAGAAACCTTTGATTCAATAAGAAGTAACAACCTACTTTTATCCTCACCCTCTTCTAGTGTCTGTTCAATAACTTCTGTTAACTCATTTAAATCACTTAATCGATTGGCACTTGTAATTTTTTCTTCAAAGGTAGAAATCTGCTTCTCATAAACTTGACGAACTTCCTGTAAAAGTACTTTTTCATCTACCAAATCGAAAGAAGTGCAAATATCTTCCAAGCTATTTATCACAGTAAGCTTAGGCTTTAGAGTCAATTTTTTAAAAGAATCGGTTAATGTTTTTCTTATTTTTGTATCAAGATTAGGCCATAAAAAGTCATATTCTGTTTGTTCAGGAACAAAAGAGTGATATAAAGAAAGAAGATGATCTAATTCTTTCTTAAGTTGTACAATTGAGGAATAACTCTCCATCAAATATTCTTGTGAAAGAGAATGTGAAGCAGTAAGAAATTGTTGTTTTAGTTCTGCTAATTCCTTTTCTAACCCATCTAAAGAAACATTAGCTAGTTCAACAATTCTTTTTATTTCTTGTTCTTCACTATCTAATCTCTTGTACCAAGCAGAATTATTTCCTGATTTTGCTTCGGCTCGATACTCTAATAGTGCTTCATAGATATTGTGATCTTGATTATCTTTACAAGTACAATCAAAGTTATCTCCTAACGCCTTAATCAAGTCAACAGTTTTCCCGCTATACACTTCGCTAGCTAAAGCAGTATGAATAATACTATCATGATCTAAATCCGTAATTTGTACATCCAAGCCATGGGAAACAGCTAGCTGAATAAGTTTGATGATAAATTCTGTCGAATAAGAATGATCCTCTCCTGCTTCATCAGTATAGCCATAAAGTGCCAAGTGAATAAAACTATAACCGGTAACTTTCCCTCTTGTATTAACATCAACTCCATGTTCCAAAAGACACTTCATAAAAGCTAATACTTTATCTTCTGGATATTGATGATGAACAGTCGCATGTAACAAACTACCATAATCATTTTCCACCTGAAGATTAGGAAAGTATTTTTTGATATTATGGATATCTATTTCAGCTACTGGATACTGAGAAAAAAATTCATCTACACTTATATTCAAATCTGTTTGCATAAGTACCTCCAAAGTAACTTTATTATAAAGAGACCAAAAGAAAAAAACAAGAAAAAAAGAAACTTTATGAAGCAATCACAAAGTTTCCATTACCACTACCGAGTTGTTCTTGTAACCAAGCTTGTTCGGTAGCGTCTTTTACGGTTATTTGAATAGTAGATGGAACATCATATAACATATAATCATAATTGGTTGCTGAAGTAAACGTGGCGTTTCTGAAATCCAGGCTGGTTAAACTACTACAACCATCAAACATAGATTCCATATCCGTTACTTGCGATGTATCAAAATGACTTACATTTAAACTTGTTAAACCGTTACAGTCATAAAACATAAAACTCATATCCCATACTTGTGATGTATCAAAATGACTTAAATCTAAAGTTGTTAAACTACTACAGCTAGAAAACATATTATACATAACTGTTACTTGCGATGTATCAAAATGACTTAAATCCAAACTTGTTAAACTACTACAGCCAGAAAACATAGTCTCCATAGTAGTTACTTGCGATGTATCAAAATCACTTAAAACTAAACTTGTTAAACTACTACAACCTCTAAACATATAACTCATATTCCATACTTGTGATGTATCAAAACCGGTCAAATTTAAGCTTGTTAAACTACTACAACCATGAAACATGGACTCCATATTAGTTACTTGAGAGGTATCAAAATGACTTAAATCTAAACTAATTAAACCACTACAGCCATCAAACATATAACTCATATCCCATACTTGTGATGTATCAAAATTATTTAAATTTAAGCCTGTTAAACTACTACAGCCGTAGAATAAACTTCTCATATCGGTTACTTGTGAGGTATCAAAATGACTTAAATCTAAACTTGTTAAACTTCTACAGTCACTAAACATTTCCACCATCTCGAGTAACTGTGGTGTATTAAAATGACTTAAAACTAAACTTGTTAAACTACTACAATCACTAAACATATAACTCATATCTGTTACCCCTGAAGTATCAAAACCACTTATATCTAAACTCGTTAAACCACTACATTTAGTAAACATATTACCCATATCTGTTACTTTTAATGTATTAAAGTCACTTAAATCCAAACTTATTAAACTTTTACAGTTATAAAACATATAACCCATATCCGTTACATTAGAAGTGTCAAAACTAGAAAGATTTAATTCATTCAAATTACCACAACTTTGAAACATAGTTTGCATTTTCGTCACTTTTGATGTATTGAAATTACTTAAATCTAAACTTGTCAAACGACTACAGCCAGAAAACATATAACCCATATCCGTTACATTTTGCGTATTGAAACTACTCAAATCAAGAGTAGTTAGTTGATTACAATTATAAAACATATTATTCATATTGGTTACTTGCGAAGTGTCAAAATTGCCAAGATTTACTTCTGTTAACTTCTGACATTGATAAAACATTAATTGCATTTCTGTCACATGACTGGTATCAAAACTACTTAGATCAAGACTGATTAGATTATTACAACTAGCAAACATATTTCTCATAGTAGTTGCCTTAGAAGTATCTAGATTATTTAATCCATCAACTGTTTCTAAAAGTACAAATTTTTCAAATAATGATCTGCCATTTTGATTCAAATAAATTTTTCCATCCGCTTGAATGGTTACTCGGTAAGTATCACTATTTTCATTAGGAATTAAATAAGCGATAACACTACTATTTTGCGCATCACTAACATCAAAACTTTCTGTATAAGAAGTTGGCGGAGTCGTTGTCGTTAAAAAAGAAACATTAGTAATTTTATCACGATAACCCCAAAAAGCATCAGTAGTTAAATAAGTTGTCCCGTCTTTTTCATAAGTTACACTACGTAAATAATTAATTAAAACAATCGGTTTTCCTTTTTCTAATACCAAATCCTGATTCATTAAGCCACCTTGAGCACCAATTTGATACACCACATCTTTTGAAGTAGGATTCTTAAAAATTAAAGTAAATTCCTTAGTATCAGACTGTACTATAGTACCAATTGATTCATTCTTAGAACTAGGACTTAAATTTACTCGTAAAGAGGCAAGTTCATCGTTAGAAAAATCACTACTATTTTGAACCAAATAATACAATTGATATTTCATCTCAATAGGATTTTGAGTATTTAACGTTATTGTTATTTCCTGTTCACCACTAGCAGGTACCGTTACTGTATTATTCGTATCCAAATTAGTAAACGTATAATTTAAATCCATCGTCTTTAATACAATCGCATCCCCAATTTCTTCTTTTAATTCATAATACGCAAACGATGATCTTAAAACGAAAAGGCATATAACCAAAACAACAACTAAAATCGCTATTTTAGCACTTCTACTAACTCTTTTTATCATACCATTCCACTCCACTACTACTCTACTATTTATCTTTATTTTAAAACAAAGCAAACTTGAAATCAATAAAAAGGCGAAAAAAGACAAAAGAAAAAGAGATTGATCTCTCTTTCTACATCATATTTTCAATACTTTTCTCTACATCTTTACTCATTTTTTTCATATCTTTTTTCATGTCAGATGCACATTCAGGACAAAACTTTTTATAAGCACACCATGCCCCATAACCGCACAAGGCTAGTCCTACTACTACGCCACCTACGACACCAGTTTTTTTCATTTTATCACCTCTTAATCAAAAATATGATCAGTATATTTCTATACCATTTATAGAATGTGACGTTCTTTCTAATTTTATTCATGAATATTTTGAATTAAAAAATTTTTTAAAGAGGTATTTCTGATATCGACATCATTATTTTGAATAGCCATACACAAAGCATCAATTTCTCCTACTAAGTAAAGCTTCTTTTTGGCTCTTGTTACCGCAGTATAAATTAGTTTTCGATAAAGCATTTTTCCGTATCCCCTAACAATCGGAATAACGACAGTATCAAACTCACTACCTTGACTTTTATGAATACTAATCGCATAAGCATGTTTAAATTTATTAAAATTACTAGCCGTATAACGTACTTTATTCCCATCGAAATCAATCCAAATTTCTTTTTTACTACCAACAACGCGAATTTCTTCGATTATCCCAATATCCCCATTAAATACATTCTCGTCAGGCATATTCGATAACTGAATCACTTTATCATTTTCTCGAAACAAAACATCATTAATTAAAATTTCTTTTTTCTCTGTATGTTTTGGATTAAATACTTCTTGTAAAACGGTATTTAACTGATCAATTCCGTTTATTGTCTTATACATAGGTGCGAGTACTTGAAAATTCATTAATTTATCTTGATATAAAGAAGCAATTTCTACTACTTTTTCTTTTACTTTAAGTGGGGGGACTGGATCAAACAGTAAATCTTCTTGAAGATTAAAAATACTTTGATCTAAACAATCATCTTTAATCTGGTAAGCTAAAGTAACAATATTTGAACCTGATGATTGACGATATAACTGTTTAAGTTCAACCGTATGAATCATCTTACTATCGATCATATCCTTTAATAATTGTCCAGGACCAACACTAGGTAACTGATGATAATCACCAACTAAAATTAATTTTGTATCATAACGAAGGCCTTTCAATAAATGATCGAAAAGATAAGTATCTACCATACTAAATTCATCAATAATCACTAACCTAGCGTCACTTTTATTATATTCATTAACCGCAAAATAATCCCCTTCTTTATTCCACTTTAAAAAACGATGAATCGTAAGAGCGGGTAAAAAAGTAGATTCACTAATTCGCTTACTAGCTCTTCCTGTTGGGGCTAGTAAAACAACTTCTTTTTGTAAACGTTCATAAGAAAGTTTATAAATTCTACTATAAAGCTCACAAATTGCTTTAATAATTGTAGTTTTACCGGTACCTGGACCTCCAGTTACAATGAGAATATTTTTTTCCAAAGCTTTTCTAATTGCCTCTATTTGTTCATCATTATAAACACAACCAAAATGAGCTTCAACTTCTTTCAAATAAGTAGTCATCTTCTTATCAGAAAAGTCAGCTTTACGCATTAAATAACCACAACGTTTACTAATATTCTGTTCAGCATCATACATTTTTCTTAAATAATAATGATCATCTTCAAGAATAATCTTCATATCCGTTAATAACTGTTCTAAAGAAGAAGATAACTCACTAGGGGCAATATCATTACCTAAAGCTCTAACCACAAAAGCATGAATCTCAGGAAGCGACAAATAACTATGCCCATATAAATTACACACTTCATCGATAACATACAAAACAGCTGCCATTATTCGTCTCGCATCATCACGTTTACCACCTTGCTTTAAAAAAATAGTATCTACTTTTTTAAAACTAATCTCATCAATATCTTCCATAAACAAATAAATATTTTGCTCTAAGACATCCAAAGTTTTTTGCTTATAAGCATTATAAATTATTAAACTATCTTTTGTTGAAAAACCTAACTCATTAAGTTTTAACACGGTTTGATAACTAGCTTCGTATTCTTCTAATGTACGGTGTAGATTATCGATTTGCTTTTTCGTTATACCCGGTATTAATAGTAAATCAGAAGGATTTTCTAAGATGATTGTTAACGTATCTTTTCCTAAATAAGAAACGATTTTTTCTGCTGTCTTCTCCCCGATTCCTTTAAATAAACCACTACTTAAGAATTCGACAATCGCATCTTTTTCTTCAGGTAATACTCTCTCGTAGGAATCAACTTGAAACTGCTCTCCATATTTTTCATGTTCAACTAACTTTCCATAAAATAAATAAGTATCTTCTTCGGTAAGTTCATGAAAATAACCTGTAAAAGTAATGGTATGATTCACATAGAACGCTAAGTCTTCACCAGTTGCTTCTTTTACCTTAAATAATCCGATAACATACCCTTTATCACTTTTATAAATATATCGTTTGAAATTTCCTTTTAACGTTTCCATGTTATCACCTATACTTTTATTTTACTAACGAAAGAAAAAAAATCAACGGTTATTGATTTTTATTCTGCAGGATGTTTTTCTAAAAATAATTTCATCGCTTGATCGACTTCTTCTTTATTATCTAATCCCTCTAAGAAATTTTCATCATTCTTGACTACTTGTTTACGAACACAAAAATCATTAGGATCTTTTATATTAGACAAATAGATATAAGAATCAATCTTTTCGATAACTGCATAAGTATTACCATCTTCTAATGTTATTACACTATTATTAATCACACTTATCACCTACTCTTATATTCTTCTATAGTTTGGTCTACCGTTTTATCGATAGAATCTTTCGTTAAATCAGACAAAGGAAATAACCCATCGGCTTCTTCTCTAGTCATAGACTGTGAATTATCGACATGTCCTCCCCACGGAGTATAATCACCAGATTGCTTCAATATTTCTTTATTTTCGTTGATTTTGTCTAAATCAGCCATAGCATTATTTGCCACATTTAATATCCCATCACGTTCTTGATGAAATATTTCTTGTTGATCAGCGTTTAATTCTGTTTTTGCATCATGATTTAATAGATTATTATAGCTAGAAAGAGTTTCAGCTTTATTTCCAACAAAAGCAATACCAGCTATCACTCCAACAGTAGTTAGTCCAATTACTGTGCCTTTCACATAATTTTGAAATTTACTAGTTCTTCCTACATATAACTCGCCAGCTATTTTTTGGGATTTAGAATGTTTTTCATCTTGAATACTTTTTTGATAAAAGCGTTCAATAACTGCTTGTTTTTCTTCTTCTGTCATTCGCTTGGAATGCTCGTTCGCTATATTCATTAGTGTTTCATCGATTTCCTTCATATTATCACCTACTATCCATTATAAAACAAATTTCTATTGTTTGACAACCTCTTTTTCTGTTAAAGGAGAAGCAACACAACAAGGATAAGCAACTTTTAAAATTTTAACAGGAATAAGATCACCACTCTGATAGCTGCCCTCTAGCTGAACAAAAAGATAATTTCCTGTATGTCCGTAACTTATCCCATCACGTTCACGCTCGATTAAGACTTCCACAGTTTTTCCAACAAATTGTTCCATATAAGATTTTTCTAAGTGATTAGATAAAGACAATAAACGTTTTACTCGTTCTTTTTTGATTGGTCCCAATACTTGATCTTTCATCTTACTGGCTGCGGTTTTAGAACGAATAGAATAAGGGAAAACATGAATTTTCGCAAAATTTATCTTTTCACAAAAATGATAAGTTTCCATAAAGCGTTCCTCATCTTCACCTGGGAAACCAACAATCACATCCGTCGTAATCGCAATTTCTGGGCGAATCGAACGAATCTTTCTTATTTTTTCCCGGTAATAAGCCGTATCATACTTGCGATTCATCCGTTTTAAAATTTCATCACTTCCAGCTTGTAAGGGAATATGTAAGTGATCGACAATAACCTCATTAGCGGCGATTAATTCAAGAACACGATCATTTAATTCTGTAATTTCTATCGACGATATCCGAAGTCGCTTCAACCCTTTTAACTCTACAATATCAGCTAGCAAAGAAGCAAAGTCAGTACCTAAATCCACCCCGTAATTGCCAGTATGAATTCCTGTTAAAACAATTTCTCGGAAACCATGTTGAATTAAACATTCTATTTCCCGTAACACAACATCCTTCTTTTTACTACGACATCTTCCCCTAACACGTGGGATAATACAATAACTACAAAAATTCTCACAGCCATCTTGAATTTTGACAAAAGCCCGTGTACGATTTTCAAAATCTTTAATCTCCATATCTTCAAACTCATCGCCCAAGTCATCATATAGATCACGAATTGTTTCTTTCTTAGCGAAATATTCCTCTACCAAAGAAACAATCTTACTTTTGTCTTTATTTCCTAAAACGATATCGACACCATCTAATGAAATATCTTTATTCGCCTCAATAAAACACCCCATCGCGACAATACAAGCATCGGGATTCCTTCTTACTACTTGATGAATCATCTTTCTACTCTTCACATCACTCTGATTCGTAACCGTACAAGTATTAATAATATAAACATCACATGTATCTTCGAAATCGGCTATTTTGTACCCTGCTTCGCGAAATAAACTAGCTATATATTCACTTTCATAAGTATTTACCTTACAACCTAAAGTATAAATTCCTACTTTCATATTACCAACTCCAAAACTTCTCGTATTATATCACACCGAAGATAATAAAAGCAATTCTTCATCCATAATCGAATAAAGATAAATATTAACTACTTTACCACTCACTGTATTTAAATAATGTTGATAACCACGTAACTGTTTCAAATAAGCTTCATCTTGAATCTTCTTTAATTTATAATCAACAACATCAATTCTATTTTCTCGTTCTAAGAAAAGATCGATGATTCCATGATAAACCTTATCTTCTTCTTCGTACATAAATTCATACTCTTGATAAATATTAGTATGTTCTAAATCCTCTAATAACGGTAAACTTAAAAAATGTTTTATCTTATTCATTAGAAAAGGATTTAATCCTAAACGATCTAAATTAGGATGACGAAAATCTAGACATTCCAATATGTGGTGAACGGTTAACCCAAACTCCAAATTATGGACTTTATCTTTATCGATAAGATCAATCATCCGTTTAGAAAAAGTAACTTCTGTTTCTTCTAATTGAGGGAAAATTTCTACTTCTTTAACGGTTAATGGCTTCTCCGTGCCAACAGAAACACTTTTCTCAAAATCAAAACTATTTAACTTCTTATAATCCATCGATAAAGACACTTCATCTAGAGAAATTGGAGTAACAAAAGAAGAAATATCTTCATAGATACTTTTTAAAATTTCTAAAAAAGAATTATATTGTAGTCGTCTATCTAATGAAACAACTCCATCTTTGTCAACCAACATCTCCTCTTCAGAAAAATTTCCGACTAAGATCATTTTCTCTTTACACCGAGTTAAGGCTACATAAAAAAGTCGAATTTTCTCACTGATCTCTTCTAAATAAAATTTCTGTCTAAGTAAAGTTTTATAAATCGTATCTCCATACCCTTCTTTAAAATAAGGCGTAATAATACCATAAGTAGAATCATACAAAATCTTATCTTTTAAATCGCTAACATTGAACTTAGCGGATAAACCAGTATAGTAACAAATAGGATATTCTAACCCTTTGGATTTATGAATAGTCATAATTTTAACACTATTATCAGAAGAAAGAGAGGAAGGTATCTTAATTTCTTCATTTGAATCAATTGTATCCTCTAAATAAGAAGAGAACTCTTCTAAACCAAATCCCATCTTACCAAGATTTTCGGCTGATTCTGTAATGTACTCTAAATTAGCAATTCCAAGCTCAACATTTCCTGTCGTAATCTTTTTTTGATAAAACTCAAAACAAGTAATAATCTTTTCCATCAATGTAGCTAAATCACAAGCCTCTATATCGACAAGTAATTCACTTATTTTATCCATAATTGGATTATGAAAATAATCATGACTAGTAAGAATAGTAAATAATTCTTGATCACTCATTCTAAATAGATAACTTCTACCAATACTCATTAAAGCGTATTGAAACGTTTGATCAAATTCTTTCTTTCTAGTTTTAATTAATAACTGTAAAATATGATGAACCAAGTAAATCTCTACTTGTTGCATAATATTATCATCTTTCAAAATCGTAAGAGGAATTTTCTTATACTCGAATATTTTCTTATAAAGTTCAAACTTACTACTTCTATCCATCAAAATAACAAAGTCTTGATAAATGGCTTCTCTTAAAATACATTCATCTTTATCAAAAATCTGATAATGTCCTTCTACTTTCTTCAAGATATCATCCGCTACGATAAAAGCCTCAATTTCATCTTTAGAATATAAACTATTTTTTTCATATTCATACTGATAAAGTTCGGTAGTATAGTTTTGTGTTGTTTTTCCTTCTTCTTGATAAGTATGATTTCCAAACACCATTCGATGACTAACCGAATAAGCTGCTCCTCCTACTTCATCATCCATAATAAAATCAAAAATATGGTTAATGTCGTCTAAGACTTCTTTACGACTACGAAAGTTTTTCACTAAATCGATTTTCTTACCACCATTATTATTCGCATAACGATCGTATTTATCTTTAAAAATATAAGGATTCGCATTACGGAAACGATAAATCGATTGTTTCACATCTCCTACCATATAAACATTATTGTTTTCGATCAAACGAATAAAATCTTCCTGTAGATCACTCGTATCTTGATATTCATCGATCATAATCTCATTAAAATAATCTCGTAAACTCGTTCTAATATCTTCATTTTCTTTCACAATCTTGATTGCCATTTTACTAATATCGACAAATTCATAGGTATCATGTGCTTGCTTATAAAGAGTAAGCTCATGATCTAATTTTAAAATAATCGAGATTAAACAATCGACATAATCCTTGGTAGAAAGAATCGTCTCTTTAATTTCTTCTTCCGACTCATACTGACACATCGATTTAAGATGAAGAAGAAGTTTGTTGATGGCTTCTTTTTGAGTCTTAACTTCATCACTTGAGCCACGTGGTAACATCGGCATTTTAATATCGAGATGAGAAATGATTTCATCATAGTGCTGACACCCAAGTAATCCCGCTAAAGAATCGGATAATTTCGCAAAATAATCCCCATCGACCATAAGGGAAATTGTATTTAGTCTTTCCTCAATCTTAGAAATATCCTCAATCAACAAATGACAATAAGAAGCAATATCTTGGTCTATTTTTTCCATAGAAAAATTCTTATCATAATTCCTTAAATAGTCTTCCTTATCATAGCGCATATCTAGTTTATCATTTAACTTTAAAATAGCTTCTCTGATTTCTCGATCATCTTTTAAACAAAAGTCCGTCACTAACCGTTCAAACTTTTCATCAGGATGTAAATATAACTCATCCATAATCTTATCTAGAATGTTTCTTTTAATAAAATTACTGACACTTCCATCCATAATACTGACATTTTTACTAATATTTAAACGATCATGATACTTTTTAACAATAGACAAACTAAAAGAATCAAAAGTCGTAATATACGCTTTATCAATTTTAGCTACCTGTTCTTCTAAGCCCGCTTGTTTAATCTTCTTTCGAATACGAAGCATCATCTCATAAGCTGCTGCTTTCGTAAAGGTAAGAATAAGTAAACGATCAATATCAACACCCTCTAACACTTTACGTAAGGCTCTTTCAGATAATACGGCCGTTTTTCCACTACCAGCTCCAGCACTAACAATAATATTCATTCCTTCACTGTCGATAGCTTCTTGTTGTTCCTTTGTCCAACTAGGCATCTTCTTCACCTCCTAAAAACTCTAAATTTTTATATTCCTTCAAATAGACAATATCTTCTTCTCTCCTAAAACAAATATCTTGATAAGGACAATAAAGACATCCTACCAAAGAAGTTCCGATTTGCTTAGGATTAATCCTAAAATCTCCTGCCAAAATCTTGGTTGATGCTTCCTTAATTCTAGAATCAACAATGGTATCTAGCTTTTTAAATTTATCTTGATTTAATACTTTACTATAGTGATAAAAGCCATTTTTTCCCATCTTCATTCCCCGAATTAACTGACTATCCTGATAAGTCATATCAAATTCAGATAAAAGTTCCTCATCTTCTAGAGAATAACCCACTAATTTTAAATTATTTTCTTTTTGCGTAAGATAAGATTTCCCTAATTCTCTACGCAACTCCTTATTGATAATCCGTTGTAAATAAATGCCTACAACAATTGGATTTCTAAACTTATTACTGTGTAATAATAGGTGTAAATAAACCGGTAACTGCATACCAATTCCATAAATAGTACCATTTAAATTATCAGGAAGATTTCCTGTCTTATAATCGACAATGCTAAGATAGGTACCTTCTGGTTTTTTTACATACATGATTTTATCGATCACACCCATAAAAGTAACACGAACTTCACCTTGACTAACGGGTAAATAAAACTTTTCTTCATGGTATTCTTGATCAAACTTCGTATAATTTTGTTGTTTCTTTAACGTTTCAAGATCAAACTTCAACTCATCTTTTAATTTAGAAACCAAAAGTAGTTCATTTGCTGAAAAAGAATATTTTTCTAATTCGGAAGAAAATGCTTGTTCAAAATCAAAATCAGTATCTAAATAGTGACTTAACACATCATGAAAAATCGTACCAATATTCGTAACCAAACTCTCCTCAAACAAACTAAGTTTTAAAATATTCGCTAAATAATAACGAAAAGAACAGCGATAAAAATTATCGATACTAGAATAGGATAACAATAGCTTATGATCTAAATAGCGATACAAGTCATCTAAATTTACCCCTGTAAATTGATTTTGATAGGTAAGATAAGGAATCTTAGGATAAGTCACATATAATTCTTTCAGTTGTTCTTCCATTATCCCATATTTATTTAAACGGTCTAGTTTTTCCGCTAAAACAATCTGGTTGAACTGATGAGAATCACCATAAGATAATGTTTTCTTTTCTACAGGTAACTGCCATTCTTCAATAAGTAAGGAAGGATTATAAGTATTAAAGGCACTTTTTTCTTTATACGAAACAAAAAGTAGAGAAACAGAAGCTAACTTTTGTCTAACACGCTCCTTTTCACGGATATTTTTCCCGTCACTTGTCAAAAGTCCAACTTTTTGTTTTTCCTCATCAGTTAAAATATCGACATCTTGGTAAACAACCGGAATATTCTCTTGATTAAAACCTAAAACAAAATAATACATAGAAGAATCATTGGTCATTTCGTCTAGAGAAATTACTCGAATCGCATTTTTTAAATGATTAGTTTTCCGTTTTGTTTTCTTTAACTCTGCTTCCAAAAGAGGATAAAATAACGTTAATGGTTTATCCCACCAATAATAACGATTGAAAATGGTAATAAGCTGATTGATCACTTCTTCCTGGTGAGGATATTTTTTCTTCAATTGATCCACTAATTCAAGAAAACTAGAACAAGAATCAAGTAAGGATAAAACCGTATTTCCCATTTCTGTTTCATACAAAGAACTATTTGTTTCAAAATCAAGGGGCAGATGATACCAACTAAAAATTCGTTTTAGTGGTTGACGGTATTCATTCCCTAATGCCACGATTGAAAAATGAGAAATAGGAACTTCTTGATCAAATAAATTCTTTATCTTAGAAGCACAATAAGAAATTTCTTGATCGATACTCGCAAAAGAGGATACCGTAATATCTGGATTATTCCTAACTTCATTAGAAATCATTGTAGCCCCTAACGAAAGAAATAGTTCTCTTTCATAGGGTTCTAAATTCTCTTCATCAACAACCGCGATTGTTTGCCCTTTTAAACTATTCAAAAAGAAAGGATCAAAAATCAGTAACTGATTCTTTTCTAAATCATCTCTCATTTCTTTTAAAAAGCGCAATTTATTCGTCGATAGCTCTTTCGTATTTAAAGTATACATCGCTTGTAAATACTCTAAAACAATATCATACTTTAACTGATACTTTTCCATACAATAAAAAATTGTCTTCTCATCATAGTCAAAAAAATAATGACGTTTGAATTCCTCTTTGGTCATTATCTTTGAAGAAACAAGTTTTTTCTTTCTACTCATCGTAAGAAGAAACTCTTTCTTTAATAAAGATGTCATAATGACTAATGAATATTTTTCTATTTCTTCAAACACAGTTATCACTTCCCTATTCATCATTATACCATAGAGAAAAAGAAACATCTCACTTCAAATATAGAAAAATAACTATTTCTAAAAAAAACGAAGCTGTTTATTTATCCAACAAAAAAATTACTTTCCAACAAAAAAAAGATGAGTACCTATTTTGTTTCAATAAATACTCTATCTTTTATTCTTCACTTATCTTCACCAATTACTTTTTTAACCACTGAAAAATATTCTCTCTTTCTTTTAATAATTGTTCATTACTCGTAGCAGTAAACAGAAAATCATAACGGAAAAAAGAATAACCATAACTTGGATAAATAGAATTTTCTTCTGATTTTTCTTTATCGTTATTTTTAGCTCTTTCTGTTATCACTTTCATCTGTTTTACCATAATATCATCATTTTCTATCCATTCATTACTACCACTCTTCGCATACTGATCAACTTCCCCCGCTTTATACAAAGCCAAAGCAGGATAGATCAAAACATCATTTTGAATTAAACTTTCCCATTCGTTTAACGTATCAATAAATGGTTTTGTTCCATGATAAAATCCATAATAAATCTGTGGCATAATATAATCAATATATCCATCTTCTTTTAACCACTTCTTGATATCGGCATAATGCATGTCATAATTATTGGCAATATTACCATCAGGACTAATCCCAAACAGTACTTCAGGATTTTCTTTCTTTATCGCATCATACACCATTTTCACTAGTGTATTCGTATTACTTAACCGATAATCTTCTAACGAAATCGTATTCTTTATTTCTTCATAATTTTCTAAATCTATCGACTCATCTGGATAAAAATAATCATCAAAAATAATCCCATCGACCGAATAATTAGCAACGATTTCCTTAACTCCTTCTACGATTAAATCCATCACATCACTATCTGCTGGATTATAATAAATCCCCTTTCCTTCAATCACTTTTACCTTATTGGTATTTAGCCATTTAAAGCAAGGATTGTCTTCACTGATTTCACTCGTATCCGTAGTATTTCGAATCCGGTAAGGATTAATCCAAGCATGGAGCTTTAAATTATTTTTATGGGCTTGTTCAATAAAGTAAGCAAGAATATCAAAGTCTATTTTTCCGCCCTCTGTCCCCGCTACTGTATAACTAAGAGGAAAAATACGAGAAGGATATATCGCATCAGAAAATGGTCTAACTTGTAAGATTATCGTATTCAAGCCACTTGTCTTTACATTTTTAATCATGGTATCAATCTCTTTTTTCACCCCAAGATCACTTTTCTCATCAAAGTATTTCATATACTCAATATAAGAAATAAAAACAGCTCGCATACTAGTATCTTTTTCTTGAAAAGGCGTAACTTGAATCCGACAATAAGAAAACAAAAAAACAGTAACGGCAACCGCTACTGCACTTAATACCAATACCACTACATTTTTCTTCATGATATCACCCAATATACTTTATGGTCAAGCTATCCTTTTTATGCTTTTTTTGGACGAACAATTACCGTACTAGTATTAAAAAAATCAATACTCTTTAACGTTTTATCTAATTCTTCTTTCGTTAAAGAACGGAAAATATCTATTTTGTTTGGAATAATATCTCCATAAGTAATAATATCATAAACCATATTTTCCAAAGTCATCACAATATTATCTACCATGACTACTTCTGATGAAATCCAAACTTTTTTCAATCGTTCTACTTCCTCTTCTTGAATATCCATATGAGCAAGTTCTTTTTTGATTTCTTGAACAAACTTTTCTGGCTCTTTACTATCCGCAATGTATGTCAAAATCAAATAATCGCCAATAATCTCTCGTTCTAAATAGAAAGACGTCATCAACTTTAACTGTTTCATTCTTTCTCTAAACTTAGAAGATAAACCAAATACAATGTTATTCATCAATCCTAAATAAAGATTGAACAAATACCTATCTTTTACATTTTTTAAAGGAATTTTAATCCCATAAGCAACTTTAGTATTCACAACATTAAATTCGATTTCTTTTTTACTTATCGCTACTTCTAATGGTTCTTTTACTTTCTCTTCAACAATTTTTTCATTCGTTACGGCTTCTTTCAATGCTTGGTTATTTTTAATTACTTGAAGAGCCTCATCGCAATCAAAGTTACCACTAATCACTAAAACCATATTACTAGGTTGGTAAAATGTCTTGTGAATATCATATAAAATTTCTTTGGTAATCTTTCCAATGGATTCTACAGTACCACCAATATCTAGACGAGTATTATCTTTTTGAAAAATTGCTTTTCTAAGTTCCTCATCAAGTACCCAATCTACTTCATCGTCATACTGCATAATCTCCTCAGCAATAATTCCCTTTTCCTTTTCTACATTTTCATCTGTAAAATAAGGATGATGAACAAAGGTTAACAGATAATCTAAATTCTCTAAAAATCCTGTATTTCCTTCGAAATAATATCTCGTCGTTCTATAACTGGTCGAAGCATTCGAAGAAGTCCCTGTTTTAGCCGCAAAAGTAAATGGATCAACACCATCTTCTTGTTCAAACATCTTATGTTCTAAGAAATGCGCACTACCTTCTGGTACATGAAGCATCTTATCTTTCCCAACCGGAATAAATGTCGTATTCACCGATCCATATTTCGTAATATAATGCATCGCATAATTAGCTTTATTTGGGTAAGGAACCATATATACTTTTAATCCTGAGGATAATTGTTCATAATAAACACTTTGGTCTAAGCCCTTTAATTTAATTTCCTTCATCTTCTTTATTCCCTTCTAATAGAAAAATGGTATCGATCTTTACTTTTTTCGCTACTTTAACAATATCCTCTTTTGTTACTTTTTCAATCATCTGTTTTCTCTCTTCAATATCCCCGAGATTTAATAAATCTTTAGCCAAATAAGTTTCGATAATCGCATTTTCATTATCTTCAATTTCTTTCAACAACGTTAAATAGTTATTCTTCGCAATCACGATATCTTCGTCTTTGAAATTTCCTTCTTCCATTTCTTTCATTTCTTTTTTGATTAATTTCACTACATGTTCAAAATTGCTTTTAGAAATTCCTGCACGAATCAACATCAAACTATCTAATTTATTCAAAGAAGAATAAACATAATAAGCCATCGAATGTTTCTCTCTAATAATTCGGAAAAACTTAGATTCACTACCACTACCTAATATCATGTTATAAATACTAAGAACATAATTACGCTCAAACTCTGTTAGTTCACCAATCTTACACCCGATAGATAACTTCGATTGATTTCCATCTATTTCTTCTTTTCTTACTTTAGAACGCCTAGGTAATTTCTCCTGTAAAATTAACTGAGATACTTTAGGACGTTTAAATGTCTCAAATGCCATTTTTTCTTTCAAAAGATTAAGCATTTCTTCTTCATCGAAAGAACCAATCACATAAATATCTACTAAACTACTAGAAATAATCTTGTGATAATACTCCTCTAGTGATTTCTTATCTATCTTCTCTAAATCCTCTAAGTAACCATGTTCATGATAAGCATAAGGCATATCAGGATCCATCTCTTCTAACATTCTAACCGCACTATATAAAGTTGGATTTTCCTTTAAACCTAAGATAGACGTCTCCATACTTTGATATAAAAATTGGAAAGCTTCTTGAAACTTTTCTTCATCGTAAAAATTAGGATGAAAAATGATATCAGCTAGAAAATCAAGAGACTTAGAAAGCATTCCTTTTTCTGTATACTTCTCATTTAACATCGATAAGTAGAAACTAATCATGTTAAAACGCCCAGCTCGATAAGATTTTGTATAAGCATTAACCGCATATAAATCTTGAGCCTTTAATACTAATTCTCGTTTAGTTCGATAAGTATCCGTCGAATAAGTTAAGAATGTCGTCAAAAAATTTCGTAACGTAATCTCTTCTTTTACGATATTATCTCTTAAACAAACACGAACAGTAATCGTTTTAAAGCGATCAGTTTGAATAAAATGTAGTTGATAAGATCCCATATCTATTGTTCTATAATTCATCTCTTCACCTCGTTCATTTTTATTATGGATCAAATTTTTATTTATAAACATGATTCTAACGCAAGAATAACCATGTCTGTAAATCCTTTTTCTCTCATTTGGCTAGAAGTTTCTTCTCCTGTTACAAAATGATTAGAAATTGTCAAAATACAAGCAGCCTGTTTATGATGTAAAGCGGCATGATGAAAAAGGACGAATGACTCCATCTCTACAGTTTTTAAAGAATACTTTTCGATAATTTCTGGCTCTTTACTTGGATAAAAAACATCCGTAGTATAGATATCTTCTAAATGAATTTTTTTACCTAAACGTTCTGCGGTAGAAATAATTTTTTCATTTAACGGCCTAGAAGCCTCCATGTAATTACCAGAATAACCACTCTCTACCATCGCATAATTAGAATCTGTATAACTACGTTTAGCCAAAACGACATCCAAAATAGGAATATCTAAATCATAACTTCCAGCTGTCCCAATTCGAATAATTCTATCGACATCATAGTAATGAAATAATTCATAAGAATATATTCCCATACTACCCATTCCCATACCCGATGCGAATACGGTAACTCTCTTTCCTTTATAAGTCCCCGTATAAGCTAGTATATTCCGAACACGATTAATGCATTCGACATCTTCTAAAAAATTTTCCGCAATAAACTTAGCACGTAACGGATCACCAGGCATAATCACATCTTTAGCGATCTTTCCTTTTTCTGCTTCAATATGCGGTGTAGGCATAAAAATTCCCCCTCTTTCTGCACTATTATGACATAACCATTATACTAAATTAATAGTAATTATTCTATAGGTAAACTTAAACTTATTGACATTTTGTTAATTTTTTAATAAATTAATGAACAAGGTGAAAAAAATGGCACGTTATCATTAGGATTTAAATAGAATAAAAGAAAAAATTAAAATAGTCGAAGAAGCAATTGATGCTATACAAAAACGTCCTAACAGTAGATACACTGAATATGTCATTGAAAATCTAACTCAAATTAAGAACATTTATCACTTTCTTCTTTCCTATTATAATATTTCTAAAAGTTCAGATGTTTTTTACGATTCACCCTTTTACGATTCTGAGCTTGGAAAAGCAGAAGAAATGGTTGATGAAGATCCAGAAGAAAAACTAAATGACTTTCTTTTTAACACTCATACGATCTCTAAATCATTAATTACTATTAGTACAAACGGTTTAAATTATACAAATGGCTATTCAATAGTTGATATAGATACGCCTACTCTTTATATAAATAATCAAGATCTATTAGAACTATTTGATGATTTCATTCATCAAATAGGATGTCCTTCTTTATATCATAAAATTGATCAAGAAAGATCGCACATCGAATTAAATATTCAAAAAGCCCCTAATTATGACTATTCTCTGGAGGGTTGTTGTTTTGTCGATAGCTTGTTTAATGACAAATACATCAATATATCTAGAAGTAATACGATTCAAGATATAGTTACGTTATGTCATGAGTTTTTTCATGGATTTTATACAAATTTAAATTTCAAAGATACTTATCATAACGAATTGTATTATTTTTCTGAATTAGAGGGAAGTTTTGCGAACCTTTTAGTCGCGGAATATTATCGACAATTAGGGCAAGAGAAAATCGCTTATTATATTGATACCAGCTATCTAGAAAGTTATACTCTTCGCAATTTTGAATTAAATATCGGTTTCTTGTTAGCAAAGCAAAAAGGAAAAATTACTTTAGAAAGATTTAACAAAAAATTAGCGAGAAAAAGATCAGAGAAACATTCACCGACATTAATGAAATATTTGAGTATTTAACTGAACCTGCTTCGTTACTCTTATGTTACAATCTCAGTTATTTGGCTTCTCTTGATTTATTCGAATTATATCTACAAGATAGGGAAAAAGCCTTTGTTGAGTTAGAAAAGATCAAAGGAACAAATTATCGCTATCATTTAATTGGTTTAGCTAAAAAGTATGGACTTACGTTTATAGAAAAGGATTGCCCATCTTTACAAAAGCATTTAAAAAGATTAGAAAAAAGCAAAAAAGATATGTCCTAAACAAAAGACATATCTTTTTTAGAAGCGACCGCCTCCGCCGCCTCCACCACCGGAGCGGTTGTCGTAGATATCTACAACTATTTCTCTAGTGATATGATAAATATCACTCATCAGTAATACTATATCATAAAATTAATATTTTTTTAACAATTATTTCTTTTTATTTCTTTTTTTTGATTATTTTAATATTAAATATAGAAAGTTATGTTATAATGATTATGGATTTTATTATTAATATCAATGATAAAATAAAAGGAGGTATTTTATGACTAAATATTATTATACTTGTGAAGAAGACAAAAGACTTATAGAAAAATCATTTCATAATATTGCTTATATTATTTTCGGAAAGAAAAATTCTGATAAAATTAATACTTTTGAAGAATTTTGGGAACAAATGGTTTCAAATGTAAATGTTTTTCCACAAGGTAGCTTACATGATAGAATTGACCATAGTACTCCAGGAATATGCAGATTAGATGATAAAACAAAAAAACTTATAATTGAAATGTTAGGATACAAAGGATCAAATAGTAGACAATCATCTTGGATAAAGCATGAAGGAACTCATGAATTTTGTCACTCATTTGTTGATTTATTACCTCAATTAATGTCTGAACATGAAGGTGGAATTATTAAAGATGGTATTCGTTGTGAGAATCATATGGGAATGATTAGAGAAACTAATCCAACAACAGGAGAATTAGTCGGACAGCATTACTATGGAAAAATGTTTAACGAAACTATGATGGATATAATTTCATCAATAGCAATAAATTATTTTGATTCAAATGGTAACTCAAAAACTGTAAATGACATTCTGAATAACAATTATAATGATTGGGGGAACGAAAAAACAGGATATTCAATATTCACTTCTTTAACAAGACTCGCTATTGCTGCTTTTTCAAATGTTGCTAATCCTAATTATGATAGTGTTGTCAAAAGCGGATATGGAATTTTTGATGTTAAAACAAAATTGAAAAATGGTGAAACACATCGAGCAAATGATTTTTTATATGGGATAGTTTATGATCCTTTACATATTGAAGAAGAATTTGATAAATTTATGGGTAATGGTTATTATAGAACTTTCTGTGAATATTTAGATAGACTTTTTACATTATCGTTAAGTAATCAAAAATTACCAAGTGATGAAGTAAAAAGAGTAATGAATATTTTACCAGATTTTTTAAACAAAAAAATTAATTATTATAGAAAAAATAATCTTATGAATTTAGAAACAGCAAATCAAATAGTTGGTAATTTTAATAGGACATGGAATTCAATGCAGAGAGAATATGGTGCCTATTTTTCACAAGAAGATATTGATGATATTGCAAGACGTGCTGGTAGAAAAATATAATTATTAAAAGATGATTACATTTCAATCTCGTAATCATCTTTTTCTTTGCCTTTATCATTTTCTTTATTCCAAATATAATCATCTTGAATTGATTCAATAGTTTTATCACTAAATATATTGTGAGTATATAAATCTTTTGAAAATTTCCAATAATCTTCACGTTCTTTTTCTTTACCAAACATTTTATCTTTTATGAATTTAACTAATCTATCAAATAAATTTTCAAAGAAATTAATCGTATTTTGTAATTTAGAATTTTTCTCTTTAAGATCATCAATTTCATCTTCTTGTTTATCTATCTTTTTTTCAAGTGATTTAACTTTAATGTTTAAAGCATCATTATTTTCAGTTAGTATTTTAACTTTTTTCCTGTTTTCTTTTAATTCAGTTTCAACATCATTTAAGGTAATAGATAACTTTTGAATTTTCTTATATTCTTTATTAGTTGAATCTACTTGCTGAATAAATTTATCAATTTTATCTTTATCATCTTTTTTTAAAATATATTTATCTTTGTTAGTAAAAGTAGTTTTTAAATTATTAACTATATCTTTAACTTCATTAGAATTATTATCTAGTTCTAGTGATTTTTTATTAGCAATTTCTAATCGTTCTTTATTTTTAGATAATTCTTCTTGCATTTCAATATAGTTTCCCATATCTTTAACGTTTATATCTTTATTTCTACCTTTTTGTTTAGTTTTTAAAACATTATTTAAGCCATATTCTTTATTAAAACTAGCAATACATAAAGTTCTCATTTTATCTTGTAGTTCTATCAATTTTGTTTTAGTAAATACATCTGATTTACCAACTTGTTTGGACATACCATTTTTACTTTTGTATTTAATAGGAACACCAACAATATGTATATGTGGACTAGTTTCATCATAATGAATAATTGCACTTGCTATTTTAAAATTAGGAATTAAAGTTTCTAAATCTTTAACTTGTTCTTTATATACATTAGACATTTTATGTTTAAATTTTTCATCTTTGGTATCCCAATATTTTTTATCTCCAAGTTCAATTATAATTTCACAAGCCAAATCATTTTTAGAATTATCACTAATCTTTTTGAAGTAGTCATCTATTTTTCTATCATCTCTTGTTTGTTTAGAATTGTATTCTAATCTTGCTTCTTCAAATTCATCTTTATATAATTTTTGAACATCACTATATAAAGAAGTTGTTCCTCTAACTATTTCAATTAAGTGTTGTTTGTCATCATACTTACGATAATTATGTTTATCAACACGAGATAATTGTCTAGCATTTTGAATTGCATTATTTGATAGAGAAGTAGTCCCACTAGCATTAGATTTTGCTTTTGCTCTTGATACATTTTTTCTATTTTTATCACTACCTAAATGTAGTGAATAAGCAAGTTCTGACATATATAAATCACATCCTTTCTTTACACTTATTTTGTTTATGACAAAATATTTAACCCCCTAGGTATTTTGACACAAGTATCAAAATAACCTCGTGGGCTAGGGCTTCCCTAGAACCCTTTTGAAACTTATTTCGTAATGTTTTAAAACTTCGTAATAAAACAAAACTACATAAGTTTATAAAATGCTTTTCTCACTTTCACGAGTAAACTCGCAAAACGTGTTCACATTTTATTTTTCTACACTAAGCAATTCCTTTTTAACAGGTTTAACACCAATTTCAATAGGAATTGGCTCTCTCATATAGATAACACTATCGTTTGTTTCATCTGGTATATAATCAAATGCACCATCTATATCTTGCATTTGAAATTCATCAGTTTCACGAATATAGATTATTCCATATCTATATTCTTTCATTTTTATATCTGGATCTATCTTACAATAATCTTCCATTGGGAATATTCTTACAATAGCACGATTATCTTGTAAAAAGTTGAAATAGAAAACTCTATCTTCAACATAATAAATTGCTTCTTCAAAACCTACATCATAGTATTGTCTTAATCTCATTATGTGTTTTCCAACTTCTTCTTCAGGTAGATAATTACTAAATCTTAATTGACCTACTAAATTACCAAATAAAGTAGGAGTTTTAACATCAATATAACCAGCACTAACTAATTCATTACAAGGACGACATATACTTTCCCTAAATCTAACTTCGTCAACTATCATAGCTTTGTTTTTTTCTAACAAAGTTATATCATCGACATACTTCATAATTAAATTTGATTTTTCTTCCCTTGTATAATCTTTCCAAGTTTTAGTTCTTTCTTTATACTCATCTTTTAATTTAACTTTATTGATAAAGTCGATATCTCTTTTTAATAAAATGTCTTGTGGTGTAAATTTTAATTCTTCAGGAATATTAGTAGTATTAAGTTCACTTTGTATTTTAGAAATTGCTTCATCGACAATTTTCTTTTCAGCATTATATTCTTCTAAATCAAATGCACCAGAAATATATG
>ERZ1643251.636-NODE-636-length-47600-cov-8.680955_pt1 | contig 47600 bp, 50 predicted proteins | sample MGYA00579261_ERZ1643251 | MGnify/ENA primary metagenome ERZ1643251 (study PRJEB29033, sample SAMEA4952267) | chicken gut metagenome | biome: Broiler Chicken; feature: Gastrointestinal Tract; material: Caecum | place: Ireland | collected 2018 | study: Broiler... | reverse complement strand
GAATTGAAAAAAGGAAAGCAGAAGGAATCCACTTCTCACCCGATAGCTAAAGTTATGGGTAACAAGCCAAAAAGAGATATTATTGACTATATAATATAACGATGTTTGGAAGATAAGTGGATACCTGGTATTCACTTTTTTTATGGAGGTGTCAGTTATCGCAAATAAAGAGAGAGATTTGTTTATCAACGAACAGATAAGAGCAAAAGAGGTTATGTTGATTGGTCCGAATGGGGAACAATTGGGAATTAAACCATTAAAAGACGCTCTAACATTAGCATCTTATGCAGGGTTTGATCTTGTTTTAATGAGCCCAAATGCCAAACCACCGGTTTGTAAGATTATGGACTACAATAAGTTTAAGTATGAAAAGAAAAAACAAAACAAGGAAAACTTAAAAAAGCAACGCGAGAGAAACTTAGAGATGAAAGAGTATCGATTAACAGTATCGATCGATGTTCACGACTTTAATACGAGAGTGAAAAATTCATCTAAATATTTGGAAAAAGGTCATAAGATCAAAGCATCTATACGTTTCAAAGGTAGAGAGATGGTTCACATCGATCGCGGAAAAGATGTATTACATCGTTTCGCAGAAGCATTGAGCGAAATTTCTACAGTAGAACAAAAACCTGTATTAGATGGTCGTGTGATGACAATGATACTTGCGCCAAAGAAGGAAAAGTAGGAGGGACATATATGGCTAAAAAGACACAAAAAACACACAAGGGAACAGCTAAAGTTTTAAAAGTAAGACCTGGTGGAACAGTAAAAATTGGAAAACCTGGAACGAGACATAACACAGGAAAGAAAAATGCTGCATCTAATAGAGCCGGAAGAAAGGGTTCATTATTAAGTAAAGCAGACATGAACAGATTAAAAAGTTTAATTAAAAAGTAAGATTTAGAAGGAGGATATTATGCCAAGAGTAAAAAATGGAACAATTCACCGTGCACGTAGAGCAAAGGTTTTAAAAGAAGCAAAAGGTTATTTCGGAAGTAAACACAGATTATATAGAACAGCAAAAGAACAGGTGATGCATTCACATAAATATGCATATAGAGATAGAAGACAAAACAAAAGAGAATTCAGAAAATTATGGATTACGAGAATCAACGCAGCTTGCCGTATGAACGACATTAGTTATTCTAAATTCATCAATGGATTAACAAAAGCTGGTGTTACGGTAAACCGTAAGATGTTAGCTGAAATTGCAATCGATAACCCAAAGAGCTTTGCATCTTTAGTTACAATTGCAAAAGACGCTTTAGAAGGAAAGAAATTCGAGGAGACTAAAGCTCCAAAGACTGTGAAGAAGGAAGAAAAACCTGCTAAAAAAGAAAAGAAAGAAGAAGCAACAGATTATTCTAAAATGACAGTTGCAGAACTTCGTAAGCTTGCAAAGGAAAAAGGTGTAGAAGGGACTTCTACAATGAAAAAAGCTGAATTGTTAGACGCTTTAAAATAAGATGCCAAATGGTATCTTTTTTTGTTTACATTCGCTTTTTCTTTCGTAGGTGAGAATTTGTAGAAGTGTGCTATAATGTTGGTAGGGGGAGTTTGTATGTATCAGAATTATGTTGAGTTAAAAGAGCAGATGGAACTGGTAAAAGCAGAGAAGGAGGAGTTGGCACGGGCATTTAAAGATAAAGAGATAAATCTTAGCTTAGAAGAGTATTATGCCCAAATGCAGGAACTACAATTAAAAGAAAATCAAAGTAAAGCTTCTGTAGAGGAGTATCGTAAGGAACACAAGTTAGAAATTTCACGGGAGATGTTAAAAAGTTATTTTGGATATGAACTCAATCCTGAGTATATCAAATCTATTCGTCCAGATGGAATGGCGATGCAAGTTGATGTGAAGGAAGAAAAAAGCATTAAACAGTTAGATAACGAGATTTTCAGTTGTTTAAAACGTGCGCGTGAAATGCTTCAGAAACACGAGCTAGATGAATTTACATATACGGAAATTTTAAGCGCGGTTGCAACAGTGAAAAAGGATATTTATCAGACACTTGGAGTAAAAGATGAGACAAAAGAAGCAAATGCGTCTATGCAACATTCAGGAGGGCCTTCATTACCTCTAGTATTAGGGCTTATCTTACTTATTGTTGTCATTGGAGTATGCTGGTTTTTATTGTTTTAAAATCTTTTCTTGAGAAAGGAGCAGCTCATGAGGGAATTATATATCGATTTTGATGGTGTCTTAATGGATACCATTACCACTTCTTATCGTTTATTAGACGAACAACAAGTAGATTTGGATAACTATGATGAAGTTTTAAAATTTTATCAAACTTTGAATTGGGAACAAGTAATTGAAATTACCCCTATTTTATACGATAGTATGGATCGCTTAAAAAGAATGAAAGAATCAAATCGTTTTAATATCTCTGTTTTAACTCATGTCAATAGCGTTCCTGAAATTGTAGAAAAAGTAAAATTTATACGGAAATATTTTGATGATATTACGATTATTGCTTGCCCTAAAGAACTTAGTAAAACCAAGATGGTACATGCAAAAGATGCAATTCTGATCGACGATTATTCGGAAAATTTAAGAGAGTGGAAAGCTGCCGGGGGAATTCCAGTAAAGTTTTCCCCAACGAAAAAGACAACAGAATTTTTATGTGTTGATCGGATCGATCAGGTATTAGATATTTTATAATTTTTGTATACAAAAAAGAACAACAACGGATTGTTGTTCTTATATAAAAATTTACCAAATGAGGTGACATATGGAAAAAGAGTTATTCGATATATTTTTTGAAATCGTCCATGGTGCTAAGATTGGTAAAATTCCAACGGTGTTATCTTATGTACAAGCAGAATTCGAAACGGAAATTAAAGATCGATTTTCCAACGTGAATAAAAAGAGCGATCACGTACTTAAAATCGACGATTTTAATCAATTTATGAATATGTTACAACGTTATAGCGAAATGGTAATGACTACGAATCATGCGTGGTTTCGTGTTACAGAAGAAAAAGACAGGGCGTATTTACGAGCAAATCTCGTATATTTATTTGCAAATATGACGCCGCAAGATTTTCAAAATCCTACTGAGTTTGTGAGTCGCTATATTGAGTTTTGTATGGATCGTACATTTTCAGAACCGATGATGATGGAGTATGCTCCTTTAGACTGTAAAATATTGGTAGAGAGAAAAGAACAACCAGCTGGACAAAAAACACCATACGCACTCTCAATTACACTGAAAAAAGAATATCCAGAAGGTGTGGCTCATTATACGTTGCCGTTACTTAGATATGGAGTTGCAAACAATCAATTATATCTTTATGCAATTCAAGGAAAAAATAACGAGGATATAAAAGAGATAGATAGAAAATTTGCCAAAAAGGCAAATCGCTATTTTTATAAAATGAATAAAAATTGTCGCGAGGAATTACAAGATGTTCCGTTATCTTTCATGTTTGCTTCTACCATTTTATTAAAATGTATGCAAGAAGCAGGGATAGAAGATATAGTGATTGCAAAGTCATTGCCATTAAAAGTGGAAATGAAGAAAAATGTATTTGGAGATATGACAAAATATAAAGGTTTTAGTGCTAGTAAGTTAAAAGCACTTGGCGTTATTACAAACGTAGAAGAGATCGAATATAATCTTACAACTCGTTTCTTACATGTGGTAGAGCGTTTGCGGGAACAAATAGACGGAATTTCCTTCAAAGGAGAGAATAATAGTTTTTTAACGGCGGATGTGAATGAAAAAATGTTATTCTCGGAAAATGAAGTATATCAATCATTGTTAGATTCTACAGTGACTTATCAAAAGAGAAAGTAAGGGAGGGAAGAGAATGGAACAATTAAACAATATAGAGAGATTAAAGGATTTGTATGGCGATGAATTTGACGAAAACCATTTAATTACTGTGTTTGACATCAATGGAAATCCATTTCAAATGATAGGGGCATCATATCCTGAAATCAATGCTTTAGAAGGTGGATATATTATTACGCCGGATGGTAAATTTATTACAGTACGGGATTTTCAAGAACATGATGATGTGTTTTCCCTTTATATCAATTATTATAAAGGAACTCCAGATTCGACAGAACAGTGGGGAAGTTACGAATGTACAAAGATGCTGAACGACATGAAACATATTGTATATTTTGGTGTGAAAACAAGGTATACGACAGAAATCGTTACTGGAAAAGAAGCGCAAAACTATTTAAAAGATGATCGCATTTCTAATATAGCAAAAGGGTATGGAGTACTTTCATTTCCAAAGGATCGCGATATAACCAATGAACAAAAATTAGCGACACAATTACTACTGTTTACAAATGATAGACAAACGGGAGAAAGAGCTTCCAAAGTATTAGATATCAGTTACGGAAACATGGAAGAAAATATCGTTTATGATCACCATGATATGTTAAATGTGTTTCAACCAAAAGAAGAAGCAGGACTACACTTGCCGAAAGAAGATATCAAATATGCTCTTGGATGTTTTAATCGAATGGTTGTGACTGACATGAAAAAATTAAATCGCGTGAAGTCGGAATTGCAACAGTACGATGAAAAGACAAATATGGATGTTAAGATAGTGTTGAGAGATCTTTACCGGCATATTGAATCATCAGATCTTTCTGCATTAGAAAAAGGACGTGAATTTGCAGAAGTCATTCGTATCGCACAGTCGTATGACGATCCTACTGTATACGGATATATGATGGGGGAAGATGAAAAGTTAAGAATTGCAAATGAAAAGTTATTCTTTAAATTAAATCGATACCAAAATTGGGTAGAATATATTCAAAAAGGAAAGATTGTTCAAAATCAAACAGCATATAAAAAATAATTAGCACTCACTATTGACGAGTGCTAATTTTAGTGTTATAATGTGATTGTTTGGTAAATAGACCAAATGAAAAGGAGGGGATACTTATGAATAATAATCAAAATCCATACCAAGAAAATTTGGAAAATGTATTGGAAAAATACGGTAGAGATATTACTGCCGGAGTACGTGATGGCAAACAGGACCCTGTCATCGGCCGCGATGATGAGATTCGTAGTATCACTCGTATTTTATCGAGAAAGACGAAGAATAATCCAGTGTTGATAGGAGAACCTGGAGTCGGAAAAACAGCCATTGTAGAGGGACTTGCACAGCGTATTGTAAGAGGGGATGTTCCAGATAGTTTGAAGAACAAAACTGTGTGGGAACTCGATATGGGAGCATTGATTGCCGGAGCAAAATATCGTGGAGAATTCGAAGAGCGTTTAAAAGCAGTTTTGAAAGAAGTAAAAGAATCTGAAGGGAAAATCATCATGTTTATCGATGAGATTCACATGATTGTAGGAGCTGGAGCACTCGAAGGAGCAATGGATGCTGGAAATATGTTAAAGCCAATGCTTGCGCGTGGTGAAATTCGAGTGATCGGAGCAACAACGTTAAACGAGTATCGTAAATATATCGAAAAAGACGGAGCCTTAGAGAGACGTTTTCAAAAAGTAGTAGTTAGTGAACCAACCGTAATTGATACGATTACGATTTTACGAGGATTAAAACAACGATTTGAAGTTTATCATGGAGTTAACATCAAAGATAAAGCTTTAGTTGCAGCTGCGACACTTTCCGATCGATATATTACAGATCGTTTCTTGCCTGATAAAGCGATCGATTTAGTGGATGAGGCCTGTGCGACGATCAAGGTACAGATGGATTCTGTACCAACTGCACTTGATACATTGACACGTGATATCATGCGTTTGGAAATTGAAAAACAAGCTTTGAAAAAAGAGAAAGATGAGCTTTCGAGAAAAAGATTAGAAGAGATCGATCAAAAGCTTGCTGGTATGAAAGAACGTGAAGCTAAATTCCGTAAAGATTGGGAAAATGAAAAGCATATCAACGAAAAGATTAGCAAGAAAAAAGAAGAGATCGAGCATGCGAAGTTCGAGTTAGAACAAGCAGAGAATCGTTATGATTTAGAGACAGCAGCACGTCTTCGTCATGGTTCTATTCCAAAATTAGAATCAGAGTTAGAAGAGTTGCGAAAAATAGACAGCTCTAAGATTTTAGGGGATACCGTAACCGATGAAGATATCGCAGGAATTATCTCAAAGTGGACGAATATTCCAGTACAAAAATTAGTAGGTGGAGAAAGAGAAAAACTACTTCACTTAAATGAAAATATGAAAAAGAGAGTCAAAGGACAAGACGAAGCACTTGAGCTTGTAAGTGAAGCGATTATTCGCGCACGTGCAGGAATTAAAGATCCGAATCGACCAATTGGTTCTTTCTTATTCTTAGGTCCAACTGGTGTTGGAAAAACAGAAGTAGCACGTACACTTGCTTACGAATTATTCGATGATGAACGCCATATGGTACGTATCGATATGAGTGAATATATGGAAGCACATTCTGTTTCTCGTTTAGTTGGAGCACCTCCTGGATATGTTGGATATGACGAAGGTGGACAATTAACGGAAGCAGTACGTAGAAACCCTTATAGCATCGTATTATTTGATGAAATTGAAAAAGCTCATCGTGACGTATTTAATATCTTACTTCAAATTTTAGACGATGGGCGCATCACAGATTCTCAAGGAAGAACGGTCGATTTTAAAAATACGATCATTATCCTAACTTCTAATTTAGGAAGTGAGTATATTTTAGATAAAGAAGAGAACAGTGAAGAACTCGTCATGGATGCAGTAAGACATACATTTAAACCAGAGTTTATCAATCGATTAGATGAGATCATTGTATTTCATTCTCTATCGAAAGATGTCGTATATGATATCTTAGATAAAATTATTTCTGAGATCGAATATCGTTTACGTGATCAGAAAATAAAGATTACGTTAACAGAGAATGCAAAAGATTATATCATAGACCAATCTTACGATGAAAACTATGGAGCGCGTCCGATCAAACGTTATGTAAGTCGTCATCTTGAGACGTTGATTGCAAATAAACTAATTCAGGACGAAATCAAGTTTAATTCGGAGATTATCGTCGATATAAAAGATGGAAATCTCTATATAAAATAGGAGGAATCACTTCCTCTTATTTTTATTTTGTCATATTGTAAAATAACGAGATATGTGCTAAAATGAAAACAATGCAAAGGTGAAGTAAGGAGGGATTTCATGGAAAAATACATTCCAGATGTATATCAAAAAAGTATTTACACCATCGATTATCAAAAATTGAAATCCAGTGGAATTCATTGTTTATTATTCGATTTAGATAATACATTGGTTCCAGCTAGCGTAAAAGTGCCGAATAAGAAAATAAAAGAATTATTTGAAGATTTGAAGGAACAGGGATTTCAATTAATTTTATTTTCTAATAGTCCAAAAAAAAGAGTAAAAGCATTCGCAGATCAATTAGCGATCGGATATATTTCTAGTGCGATGAAACCACTAAGTGCAAAATTTCAGAAAGTGATGAAAAAGTATCATTATGAAGAGAGTGAAGTTGCAATTATCGGGGATCAAATGCTTACAGATATTCTTGGAGGAAATAAAGCAGGAATCACGACAGTTTTAGTTAATCCAGTAAGTAAGCATGATATGGTATTTACGAAAGTGAATCGTTTTTTAGAAGAAAGAATTATGCATAAACTTCGCGAGAAAGATTTGTTTGTGAAAGGAAAGTATTATGACTAAGTATTGTGAAGGGTGTGGAGCAGTACTACAAACAACTGATCGTAATATCGAGGGCTATGTGAGCGATATGGAACATACGTTATGCGAACGTTGTTTTCGTATACGAAATTATAACGACTATAAGAGTATTGCAAAGGATAATACAGAATTTATGGCATTATTAGAAAAAATTAACGAAACGAACGACCTTGTAGTCCTTGTTGTAGATTTAATGCACATTCATCCGGATATTCAAAAAATAGCTCGTGCGTTACATAATCCACTTCTTTTAGTCCTTACTAAGCGAGATTTGTTGCCACGAACGACTTACGATTCTAAACTACTTCAATATATCGATCGTTTTCAGATTCCATTTGTCGATAAAGTGATGGTTAGTAGTAGGAAAAATGATCATATGGATGAACTTTACGAAAAAATTCAGAAGCATCAAACTAGTCCTAACGTCTATGTTGTCGGACTTACGAATGCAGGAAAATCTACGATGTTGAATCAGATGATTTATAATTATAGCGACGTAAAAAGAGAGATTACGACGAGTATGTTACCGTCGACGACGATGAATTTTATCACCATTCCAATTTCAGAGGAATTGACTTTTATCGATACTCCTGGAATTTTGGATCAAGGTAACATGCTGGAATATATCGACTATCCAACGATGAAAAAAGTCGTACCAAGATCAGAGATTCGCCCAAGAACTTATCAGATTAAGGATGTGCAGACGCATGTGATTGATTCTTTACTTCGCGTCGATTATAAAACACAAAATAGCGTAACTTATTATATTTCTAACGTGTTAAAAATAGAGAGGTATTATAAAAATACGGATCGTTTACAAGAGTTAGAACGCCATGAAATTACTGTTTGCGAACGTGAAGACGTAGTGATTTCTGGATTTGGATTCATCAAAATTATGAAACCTTGTAAATTGACACTATTTACATTAAAAGGTGTGAGTGTATATACGAGAGATTCTTTGATTTAATTAGGAATTTCTCTTTTTTTTTTTCGCTCTTTGGTATATAATATTAGAAGAATAGAGAGGGATTCTATGTTAGGAAAAATTATCGGAATGGAAGGAAATATCGTACTTGTAAAGTTGAGTGTCGATTTAAATACTTCCCAAAACTTAATTAACTTATACGCTTTGATGCAAGATACTGAGAAAATCAGTGTAGGTGAAATATCCGATATCAAAGATGGAGTAGCATATGTCAACTTACAAGGTGAGATGATTAACAATCGATTTGTATTTGGAGTTGTTAGAAAACCTGCTTTTAATGCGAGAGTTACGCTTGTTCCAAAGGAAAACATCGGTACGATCATCAGTGTAGATGACTATAATGAGAAAAAAGATTTAATCTTAGGAGAGAGTGCTGTTTATGCTGGACAACAAGTTGCAGTTAATATCAACGGTTTCTTCGCAAACCACTTTGCTATTTTTGGAAATACTGGTAGTGGTAAATCTTGTAGTGTTGCTCGTGTAATTCAAAATATCTTCGAGAAAAAAACAGTGGTTCCTTATCGTGCTAGTCTATTTATCTTTGATGCGTATGGAGAATACCATTCAGCATTCAAAGAACTTTATAAAAAAGCGCCAGAAGTAAGTTTCAAAGCATATACGACGAATCCGGATGTCGGGGATAGTGAGATGCTTAGAATTCCATTATGGTTACTAAGTGTAGACGATGTTGCTATTTTGCTTGGAGCAGAGAAACATTCACAGTTACCTATTATCGAAAAAGCGTTAAAGCTTGTTACGATTTTTGGACGTGAAGAAAGTTTAGTTATCAAGCATAAAAACGATATTATCGCACGTGCTGTTTTGGATATTCTTTCAAGTGGACGTCCACCAGCTCAAATTCGTGACCAGGTAATGTCTGTATTATCCTACTATAATACGAAGGAATTAAATTTGGATTCTATCATTTATCAACCTGGATATTCAAGACCATTAAAGCAATGTCTATTCATCGATGCGACAGGGAAAATTCGTGATATGGAATTACTTACGAGCTTTATAGAGTCGTTCTTAGCAGAAGATCTAGAGTTAACACTTCCTGACGGAACATTTATGTACAATTTAAAAGATTTAAAAATGGCATTTGATTTTGCTTTAATTGCAGAAGGTGTCTTAAAAAGTGAGAAAATTTTCGACGATGTCAACATGTTGAAAGTAAGATTACACTCTTTAGTAAATGGTGAATATGGAGCTTATTTTGATTATCCAAAATTTGTAACAAAGCAACAATATATTCATGAATTATTAACAGCACCGAACGGAAGAAAAGCACAGATTGTCAATTTTAATATCAACTACGTAGATGACCGTATGGCAAAGAATTTAACTAAGATTTATTCGAAGTTATTATTCGACTATGCGAAAGAATTAGAACAACGTGCATCGTTTCCTTTCCATATTATTCTAGAGGAGGCTCACCGTTATGTACAAAACGATAACGACATCAACCTTCTCGGATATAATATTTTCGAACGTATCACGAAAGAGGGACGTAAATACGGAGTTATTTTAGGATTAATTTCTCAGAGACCGAGTGAGTTATCTGAAACCGTTATTTCGCAGTGTAACAATTTCTTAATTTTGAAGATGTTACACCCGAAAGATGTTGGATATATTAGAGATATGGTTCCAAACGTAACAGATGATATCATACGTAAGATTAAAATTTTACAACCGGGAAGTTGTATGGCATTTGGAAATGCCTTCAAAGTTCCAGTGCTTGTTAAATTTAAAATGCCAGATCCAGAACCATCATCTAATAGCTGTGATGTTAGCAACATTTGGTTTATCGAAAGAAAAGCGTAAAAAAGTTCTATCATACGATAGAACTTTCTTTTTTATAATAATATCCTTGATAAGTATTGCGCCTTGCGAATTCTTTATCGATTTCGTTCATGACGCAAAATTTCTTTAAGAGCCAAAGAGGTTCGATGAGATCCTCTTTTTTTGGATCTCCTGTAACTCTATGGATGACGATATTAGGATCGAGGCGCTCCAGTTGATCACATATGATATCTGTATATTCTTCTCTTGTTAAGATATGAAAAGGTTTCTTTTTATAAAGTGTAGCGAGTGGAGTATCTTTGATGATATGTAACATATGTATTTTAACTCCTTGGATATCGAGATGATTGAGGTACTTTGCTGTTTCAACCATCGTTTCTTTTGTTTCGTATGGTAATCCATTGATAATGTGAACGACGACATTGATGTTTCGCTCTCTTAATTTTTTCACCATCGTTTCAAAACATTCTAGTGTATGACATCGATTAATAAGATGAATCGTTTCTTCGTGAATCGATTGCAATCCTAACTCTACTGTGAGATAAGTTCTTTTTGAAAGTTCCTCTAGGTAGTCTAAACATTCGTTCGTAATAGAATCAGGTCTCGTTGCAATGGAAAGTCCAATGACTCCTGGTTGTTTCAAAATCAATTCATATTTTTCTTTTAAAACAGAGAGGGGGGCATACGTATTGGTACGTGCTTGAAAATATCCGATATATTTTCCATTCGGCCATTTCTTTTGCATCATTAAAACACCATCTTGAAATTGTTTTAACAAGTGATCGTTTTTTCTTCCAGCAAATTCACCACTTCCGAGCTTAGAGCAGTAAATACATCCACCAGTTCCAACAGTGCCATCGAGATTCGGACAGGAAAAGCCTCCATTTAAACTAATTTTAAATACTTTAGTATGGAATTTTTGCTCGTATGCATAGGTAAGAGTGTGATATCTTTTGTTCGTATTCGAGTATAAAAATGGATTCATGTGAAACCTCCTTCATTTCTTATAATATCATTTCTCGAACTTTTTTTGTGAAAAAATAATGAAAAAAGCGAAAAAAGGACAAAAAACCTTTATATTATAAGACAATTGTGATATGATGAGTAAGGAGGTAGAATATGAAAAAGTATGGTTTATTAAAAGCATTAGGAATTGTATTTTTAATCTTTGTTGTACTTTCTTGGCTGATTCCAATCGGAAGTTACGCTAGTGGAACATTCGCATTAGATGTAACAGTGCCTATGGGATTGTTCGATCTTATCCGCGTTCCACTACTTACGGTTAGTAACTATGCCATTTATGGAATTATCGTACTTTTGATTGGTGGACTTTACGGAGTCATGAATCAAAGTGGGGTATATACAAAATTATTAAATGCAATGACGAAGAAGTTCAAAGGGCACGAAAAAAGATTTTTAATTCTTAGCATTGTATTATTTGCGATTTTATCGTCAATTTCAGGATTAAATTTCGCAATCTTAGTTATTGTTCCATTATTCATTAGTGCAATTTTATTACTTGGATATGACAAGATGACTGCACTTATGTCAACGATCGGTGCAATGATCGTCGGAACAATTGGTTCTACATACGGATTTAATGTATGTGGATACGTCAATTACTATTTTGGAATCGATGTAAACAATGGTATTTTCGTTAAACTTGCGATGTTAGCACTTACGACGATCGTATTTATCTTATACGTAACGAGTGCAAAACGTCTTAAGAAAATCGAAATAAAAGAAAAAGCAAAAGCAGAGAAAAAAGCTGCAAAGACAGAAAAAGTAGAGAAAAAGTCAACGAAGAAAGAAGCAGCTAAGAAAACTGCAAAAAATACAAAGGCTACAAAAGAGAAGAAAGTTGTTGCAACTAAGGCTGAAGCAACAAAAGAAGATAAAATAGCAATTCCTCTTTATAATGAAAAAGAGGAGAAAAAGAAGAGTATTTGGCCACTTGCCATTGTACTTGCTTTAACATTTATTTTCTTATTAGTTGCAATGTTTAACTGGCGTTATGGATTTGAAGTTACACTTTTCGAAGAAATTTATGAATCTATTATGGCTGTCGAAATTAAAGGATATGCAATTTTACAAAATATTCTAGGAAGTTTGAGTCCACTTGGATATTGGACGATAACAGAACTTGGAATCGTATTGATTATTCTTACATTACTAATTGGATGGTTATACAATGTAAAATTCAAAGATGGTTTAGATGCATTTATCGAAGGTGCAAAAGAAGTTTTACCAGTTGCTATCTACGTGACACTTGCTAATATTATTATAGCGGTTGTCGTAAATATCCAAACATCTGGAAACTTATTCTTAACGATCAGTGATTTCTTACTCAATATGACAACTGAATTTAATTTCTTGACAACTTCATTAGTTGCCGCAATTGGAAGTTTATTCTACAATGACTTCCCATACTTGTTAAATTCATTAGTTTCTACATTGGGAACGAGATTTACAGATGCTTCTATTTATCCAGTCATTGGACTTATTTTCCAATCATTCTATGGACTTGTTATGATGATCGTGCCAACAAGTTTAATGCTGATAGCTGGATTATCTTATTTAAAAATATCATACAAAGAATATTTAAAATATGCATGGAAATTATTTTTACAATTATTCGTTGTAATTGTTGCCGTGATTATTGTAATGTTCTTATGTATTTAATAAAGGGAGTCGAAAGACTCTCTTTTTGTGGATAAAATGTAAAGTAAACTGAAAAAAGATGTCACATTTTAGGTTTGATGTGAAATCTGTTATTTAGAAATGTTATAATATAAATGTAAAATAAGAAAGGTGGAGACATATGAAGGGATTAAAAATATTCCAATATGGATGTGGAAAGATGAGCGTATATACGATGCGCTACGTGATCGAGAATGGTGGTGAAATCGTAGGAGCTGTCGATATCAATCCTAACGTAATAGGAAAAGATATCGGAGAAGTGATGGGAACTGATAAAGTTGGAGTCATTATAGAGGATGTAAAGAATGCTGAGGCGTTACTCACAGAATTAAAGCCAGATTGTGCAATTGTTACGACGATGAGTTTACTATCAGATCTTGAAGAAGCACTTATGACATGTGCAAAATGTGGTATCAATGCGATTACAACTTGTGAAGAGGCTTTTTATCCAATGAACTCTAATCCTACTTTGACAAATAAAATTGATCAGTTAGCAAAAGAAAACAATTGTACGATTACAGGTAGTGGATATCAAGATGCGTTCTGGGGAAATTTAATTACAACGTTAGTAGGTGCAAGTCACAATATTACTAAGATTAAGGGAAGTTCTTCTTATAATGTAGAAGATTATGGAATCGCACTTGCAAAAGCACACGGTGCAGGACTATCGAAGGAAGAATTTGAAAGAGATATCGCATCAGCCGATGAAATAACGGATGAAGAAAGACAAAAAGTAATTGAAAGTGGAGCATATGCACCTTCATATATGTGGAATGTCAATGGATGGCTTTGCGATAAATTAGGACTGACTGTCGTAAGTCAAAGACAAAAATGCGTACCACAATTTAACGATTACGATATCGAATCTAGTACGCTTGGAATGACAGTAAAAGCAGGTATGGCAACAGGAATGAGCGCAGTTGTTACAACTGAAACAAAAGAAGGCATCACGCTAGAAACTGAGTGTATTGGAAAAGTATATAACAAAGATGAATTCGACAGAAATGAGTGGACGATTTATGGAGAGCCAGATACGACGCTTGTGATTGAAAAACCTGCAACAGTGGAATTAACTTGTGCAACAACAGTCAATAGAATTCCAGATGTCATTAAAGCAGAGGCAGGATTTGTTCCGACTTCACGCATGGGAGAATTAAAATATATAAAATAAAAAGAAGTTTCAATACTTCTTTTTTTATTATTGACAGATTGCTCCAGCGTTTGTCAGCATTGCTTGGTATTTTTCGATTGGAATTTCATCTCCTTCAAAAATATCTGGATTGATTTTTTTCAATTGTGCTTTATTGACTTCGTTAAATGGCATTTCGATTGTGTAGACAATTTGACTCTCCTCTTCGATCAAATTTGTTTTTACATCTTTGTAGTTTTGCTTGTAATCTTGATCCAATGCTTCTAATGTACTTTTTACGTGCGTAAAGTCAGTATCGTCAAAACTAGCGCTATATACACTAGACGTCCTAACAGAAGATACATTTTTTCCATCGTTAGAATAGATGTGATTTTCATTGGTAAGGGCATAGATGTCATATCGTAAATCTTCTCTACATGTCATTACCTTTTCCTCTGAAGTTGATGCTCGATTGCTACAGCCACAGAGAACCAAAACTCCAAGTAAAACGATGACTATTTTTTTCATCTTCCACCTCGCTATCTTTTCTGATTATATCACACAATTTATCATAAAAAAATAGTTCTTTTATGGTAAAATGGTAGTGTGGTGTTAGATATGAAACATAAGATCAATGGAATAGAATACGATGTTGTAATAGAAAAAAAACATAATAAAAATTTATATATTCGTGTGAAAAAAGATGGGAAAATATACGTATCTTGTCCACTGTTTACATCGAAGTCTTACATAAAAAAATTATTGAATGAAAATGAAGATCAAATCTCAAAAATGATATCGCGACAAGCGGAACAACAAAAGAGAGATGAGGAGTTCTATTATTTAGGTCAAAAATATGATATAATTATTGTACCGACGTTAGATAAAATCGAATGGAAAGAAACACGCATTTATGCACCTAGTCAAAAGAAATTAGATGTGTGGTGTGATCTAGAAAGAAGAAGAATATTTCAAGAACGTTATGATTACATTTACCAAAACTTTAACGAGAATGTCTTATATCCAAAGTTAAAAATTCGTTCGATGAAGACGAGATGGGGCGTGTGTAATCGCAAGAGTGAAACGATTACATTGAATGCTAAACTATTATCTTATCCACTCGAGTGTTTAGATTACGTGATCGTCCATGAACTTTGTCATTTGGTACATTTTGATCATTCGAAAAATTTTTGGAATCTCGTAGGAGTTTATTGTCCAGAATATAAACGAATCAGAAAAATTTTAAAAGGTTAGGTGAGGCAAATGAGAAGAATGCTTTGTACTTTACTTTGTTTCGTTGTAGTAGTACCGATGTTAGTCGTACCAGAACAAGTCCAAGCGAAAACGCTTGCTCAGTTGAGAGAAGAACTGCGTACTGCAGAGGCGAATTATGCACAGAAGGAACAGGAAGAGCGTTTAACTCAGGAACAGATCGACCAGACAAACCAGAGTGTTGAGGATATCAAAAATGATATGATTCAGATCGATAAAGATATTGAAACGTTAGGGAATGAAATTATAAAATTAAATCAAGAAATTACAGCAAAAGAAAAAGAAATTAAAAATATCGTCAACTTTGTACAAGTTTCCAATGGAGAAAGTGCGTATTTAGAATATGCATTTGGAGCACAAGATTTTACGGATTTTATCTACCGTATGTCGATTGCAGAACAACTTGCAGATTACAATGAGAAATTGATTGCAGATTTTACGACTACGATTGAAAATAGTAAGAAAAAGCAAGTGGAATTAAAAAATAAGACGAATGAGTTAGAGCAGAAGCAAAAACAATTGGAAAATGAGCTTTCTGGTCTAAAAGACAAGATGGCTTCTTTATCTGATATAAAGATTTCAGTAAAAGATGAGATTCGCATGTTGCGAGAATCTGTAGAAGGATATGAAAAATCTGGATGTGGTGAAAACGAGGATTTGGATGCTTGTATGACGCGAATTCAGAATAGTGGAGGAGGGTCTCTTCCACCAATCAATGGATTTTACCGCCCAATTGTAAAGGGACACGCAACGAGTGAATATGGATGGAGATGTTTGGATATTACAGGTTGTGAACTTCATTCAGGGCTCGATATGTCAGTTGCTGGTGGTGGAGTTCCTGTTTATGCAGCCGCACCTGGTGTCGTTGCCGGCTTGATCCATAGAAGTAACTGTGGAGGAAATCAAGTTATTATTATTCACACGATCAATGGTCAAAAATATACGACGTTGTATGCACATTTACGCTCTATGAACGTCTCTGTCGGGCAAGTAGTAACGGCTAGTACTCAAATTGGAATTATGGGTGGAAATCCACAGACAGAGTGGTGGGATAAATGTTCGACTGGGAATCACGTCCATTTTACAGTAGCCACAGGTCATTATTTAAAAGATTATTATAGTTGGAATACGTTTATGAATCATACAATTAACCCAAGAACAGTAACAAATGTTCCGGCAAGAGGTGTCGAGTTTACAAATCGTACGACAAGATATTAAAGTGGGAAATTGTACCCACTTTTTAACTCGTAAGGAGGTGTGTCATGAAAAAGATATTATGGATTTTACCAATTCTCTGTCTTTTATGCGGATGTGAGATGCAAATGTCTGAAGAACAGAAAGAGTATCAAGCTGGCGTAAGGCAGTTAGAAGAAAAAAAGGTAAAAAATTTTGATAAAGAACTTCCATTTGAAATAGAAGTATCAATCGATTCTTTGGTCGAGGGAGAACTTGTATATAGTGTTGTGATCGATCAACCGAAAGTGCCGATGAAAAATATCAAGGCTCTTGTGGTTCACGATGCGAAGACGACGGATATCTTTCCAAGTGTTGGAATTTTTGACACGCCTTTAAATTTGATTCCGAACGAAGTAGATCAGGAAAAGAAAAATGTAAAGGGAATCGCCCTCGTTGGATATATTGAGACAGATAAGAGTGTTGGTGCATTCCACATGAATGTTAGAGTGTTAGTATCCTATGAGGATGAAGAAGGAAATCGTCATCAGTTATATAGTTATCACAAAATATGATTCTTTTTTCAAAAGATACTTGCTATGATCATATTGGTGATAAGATGAAAGTAAAAGTAATAGATGAAGGTCACGAAAAGGATTTAGAAGAAGCGGTAAATAAATTTTTAGATGAACTGGATGGGGAACTCATCGATATTAAATTTCAGGTTGCTGTCAGTTCGTTTTCAGAAGAGCAAATTTATTGTTTTTCAGCAATGATTATATATCGATAGATAGGTTGTGAGGTATGAAGAAAAATACGTTTTTAGAAGGAGCTATGATAGCGACCATTGGAATTATTTTGTGCAAGATTATAGGACTTGTATATGTCATTCCTTTTTATGCAATTATTGGTACACAAGGAGGGGCTTTGTATAGTTATGCATATTCGATTTATGCAATTTTCTTAAGTCTTTCCAACAGTGGAATTCCCGTCGCTGTCAGTAAAGTAATTAGTGAATATAATACACTTGGTTATATAAAAGCAAAAGAACGAGCATTTCAAATGGCATCTATTGTCATCATTGGACTTGGAATTTTCTTCTTCCTCGTTCTAGTGATATTTGCACCTACGATTGCGAGTGTAATTTTAGGAGATATCCAAGGTGGAAACACATTGGAGGGAGTTACTCTAGTAATTCGAGTTGTCGCTACAGCGCTTTTAATTGTACCGATTGAAAGTGTAACACAAGGTTACTTTCAGGGGCATAAAATCATGGTGCCTCCAACGATGGCTAATGTCATAGAACAATTAGTGAGGGTAATCGTCATTGTTGCTGGAAGTTTCGTCGCTTTACAGGTGTTCCATTTATCTTTAGAGACAGCTGTTGGAATTGCTGTATTCGGTGCGACAATCGGTTGTTTGGTTGCATATTTTTACTTGCTTCGCGTACTTAAGAAAAATAAAAAGAAGATAGAAGAAACAGCATTGGTAGCAAGTCACGAACCGAGAATTTCAAGAAAGACCATCTTAAAGAAAATTATATATTATGCACTTCCTTTTGTCATGATCGACGTTATGAATTCTGCATATGGAATGGTCGATACGTTGACAGTCGTATCTGGACTTACTGACTTAGGATATGATGCTGTGACAACTGAAACAGCAATCGGTGTCATTGCAACATGGGCGACGAAGTTAAATATGATCGTAGCATCGATCGCACTTGGAATTACTGTGAGTTTGATTCCAAATATCGCAAGTAGTTATGTCAAGAAAAATTGGAAGGGTGTTAGTCGTAAGATGAATCAGGCATTACAAGCGCTTTCTTTAACGACGATTCCAATGGCATTTGGACTTAGCTTTTTAGCTGCACCAGTCTGGGTTATCTTTTATGGATACAATGCACTGAGCATCGATATTTTTAGATTGTATATTCTGCAAGCAATTACGTTCTCTTTCTATACGACTCTCGTAAATTTAATCCAAACGATGAATCGTACAAAATTAGGAATGGGAATTTTGGGAGGAAGTTTTATCGCAAAGTATCTACTGAATGTTCCAATTATGAAACTTTGTTATTCGATAGGAATCCCTGCTTATTACGGACCAATCTTTACAACATTATTGACACAATCCGTATCAGTTCTCTTGATTTTAATTATTATGAGAAAAGATTATCAAGTTGCTTATCGTAAGACGATCGTACTGACGATCAAAGTATTACTTATTACAGGAGTTATGTTAGGAATATTAAGTATTATGAATTTATTTATTCCAGTTGCTGTACAGTCAAGATGGATGGCTATTTTGATTACGATTTTATATGCTGGAGTAGGTGCTATCATATATTGTGTTCTCGGATATCGTCATCATGTGTTCCAAGAGGTATTTGGAAATGACATTTTAGAAAGAATCTTGAGAAAGTTTCATTTAAAGAAGGCGTAAGCCTTTTTATTTTTCTATACTATTTTGTATATTTTAGTACTTGACAATATAAGGTAGTTGATATACAATGATACTGACGAGGTGGTACTATGAATGTTCAATTCAAAAAGGGAGTACTTGAATTAATTGTGTTGTTATCAGTTCATAAGAAGGATCGTTACGGATATGAATTGATGACTGAGGTTTCTAAAATTGTAGATATCAATGAAGGAACGATATATCCTTTATTGAAGAGATTGACGAATGAAAAGTACTTTGACACATACTTAGTAGAGTCGACAGAAGGACCACCAAGAAAATATTATAAGTTAACTGTATTAGGAGAAGAAAGAATGAAAGAATTAAAAGAAATATGGTTAGATTTTTCAAGTTCTGTAAATCAGTTTATTGAGGAGAGTGAGAATCATGACGAAAAAGCAATTTTTGAATAAGTTAGAAAAAGAGTTAAACATATTGGATGAGCATGAAGTAAAAGATATCATTAATGAATATAATGATATCATCGAAGAAAAAATTAAGCATGGTCAAAAAGAAAAAGACGCTGTTGCAGAAGTGGGAGATGTCGAAAGTTTAGCAAAGGATATTTTAAGTGCTTATAAAGTAAATCCGAATTATAAGAAGAGAGAAGGAGACGAGTTTACACAAAGTGCAAAAAAACTAGGGGAAGACTTTGACTCTTTCATTAAAAAGGGAGCAGAGAAGGCTACAAAAATAACGCAAAATGTAATGGATACAATGCGTGAAAATAATCAAGAGTTGACGATCGACTTTATATTTGAACTATTGTTTAAAGCAATTGCAGCACTTATTATCATGGCAATCGCATCGCTTCCATTTATGTTGATTCGCGAATTAGGAACTAGTATTTTAGGAATGATAATCTATCCATTGGATTCTATTTTAGGATTTTGTTGGACTGTCATAGTGGGAATTTTATATGTCGTATGTTGTGCCTTTATATTTCTTGCTATGTTCAAACAATACTTTACAAAGTCACAGTCTAATCGTGAAAAGAAAGATAAAAAAAAAGAATCGATGAAAAAAGATAAAAATGAATCGGTAGAAGAAGAGAAAAATTCAAACAAAGAAGAGAAGAGAGCACCTGAGATCAAAGTACAAAGAAGTACGACTTCAAATACGATTTCCGATGTGATCGTTAGTTTGGTAAAAGTATTTGTAATTTTAATTTCCATTCCTTTGATGATTTGGATCGGTTGTGTTGGATTCGGAATCGCATTCTTCATTTCCCTCATTATTACTGGATTTCCAATTTATTCCGTAGTCATTTTATCAATTGGTGTCTTTATAATTTCTCTATCTGTTTTAAGTATGATTTTCTCATTGATTTTTAGTCGTAAAAAAATCTATGTGTGGCCATTTTTCGTAGGACTTGGAATCATGTTGGTTGGCGGATTTATGACATTCGATTATGTTTTAAGTTTTGAATACATCGATAAGTTACCAGAAAATGAATATCATCAACAGGTTGAAACGATCGATGTAACAGTAAATGAAAATCAATGGCCAGTATCGATTTCAACAAATAGTGGAATATCAGAAGTGCTTGTAGATGCAAACTTACCAACAAATCAAATGAGAGTAGAAATAGAATATTACGACGATTTTGTTACGATGGAGGAGTTATCGAATACAGTGGAAAACGATCCGGTTTGTGACAGTGACGCGATGGGGAATCCGACAAATTGTTTTCATGTATATCAAATTAGAAATGAAACAGTTGATGGTTGGAAAGTATATCGAGAGATAAAACCAGAGTTTATCGAAAATTTCCAAAATCACAAAATTTATAGTTACCGTGATTTGACTGTTCCAAAAATTAAAATTTATGTAAACCCAGCAAATCAAGATAAATTACGTCGTTGGTAATTTAAGAAAGAATGAAAATTCTTTCTTTTTTTTGCAGGAAAATTTATTTTGACTTCGAAAGATATTAATAAGGTGATAAGATGAAGAAATTATTCGTTGGATGTATTTTAATCAGTTTGCTATCGATGAAAACTGTATCTGCAAAAGAAGAAGTATATTATGGAGAATATGGTCCTTTTCACGACTGGTCGATGCAAAAGGTAGAAGAAAGTGATACTGTTCAAGTAGAACATGAAAAAAGATATCGTTGGTACTACGATGAGATAGCTTATGGAGATTATACTTTGTTAGGAGAAGTGACAGACACTTATCCTTATCAGGATAAAAAACAAACGAAAAAGGGAAGTTGGTCAGAGTGGAGTACACTTCGGCCAGAAGAAGTAGAGAAACGTCAAATAGAAGAAAAGAAAATGTATCGTTTTAGAAAGATGAAACCAATCAGATATATTTATTTTTATCATGCCCAAGGAACCGATGGTCGTTTAAGTATTCCAGAAATTCGTATTTATGCAAAGGGAAAAATAATTCGTTATCAAGCATCTTGTGATACTTGTAGTTCGAATTTGATAGAAGGAATTCAAGATGGAAATACAAAAGATCTCGAAAATGAAATGATGGAAGATTCCACATTGACCCTCGATCTAAAACAGGAATATGCAATCGATGATATTCGAGTGGAAATTTATTTATACGATGAGGGAGAAATAGATAAAAAATTGACGTATGCATTTACTGATGCGAAAGAAGAATCTCCAAGATTTTTCGTATATAATCCTTTTCTTGTAGAGTTCACAAGTAAGACGAAAGACGATATTTACCATAACGAATTTGCCGTATCAGCTCTTCAAGGGAAAGATCCAAAATGGGAGAAATTTCAGTATTCCGAAGAAGAGGTAAGAATGACGGTAACAACGGAAGTTCAATATGGAATATTTTATCGCTACCGTGATACTTATTATCGTCAGTATATGAAAACAAGACATGAAACGGAAGAATATACAAAGGAAAAACCAGAGAAGTATCAATATAAAATCAAAGATTCATATCAAGAATGGTATCGATATCGGACGAGAGATAAAGTGGTTTTGTCTGGAGAGTGGATTATTACGAGAGATGATTTTTCTATAGATTCTTTGGTTCGAGAAAAGACGCGAGATGTTACATTCGAAACAAATTTAAATCTTACGAAGAATGGCGTTTACGATATTATTTTCGATTTAGGGTTTCAAAAAGTGAAAAAGAAACTGATTGTCGATATTTTAAAAAATGATCAAGAACAATATCGAAAGGTTCAAGAAGAAATAGAATTACTCGAACAAGATATCGAAGAAGTAAGTAAACTTACGGATTCGAAAGAAAAGGAAGAAATGCTGAAAGAACTAAAGGAAAAAGCAATCCAATTGTACAAACAAAAAACAGAGCTGAAAGATAAATTATCATTTTCTAATCAAAAGATGGGAATCGATAGTAGAATGTGGTGGTATGTATTATTTATTCTTTTGATATTCCTTATATTTTATCTTGCATATCGAAAATACAGTTATGAAAAAAGATAGATTTTGTCAATTGAAAAGGAATTCTAGTTTTGTCGAATTTGTATAAATGAGAAAATTTGTGTGCTACATTAGATAGGCGAGGTGATAAACATGTTAGAGATAGATATGGAGTATCGAAAAGGAGTGTTATTTATTCGATTGATAGGAGAATTGATTGAAAGTACGATTCCTGTGTTGGAACAGGAAGTCACACATATTATGAAGGATTACGGGATTGGAAATATCGTATTCAATGTAGAAGGACTTGAAGTTATCGATATGAAGGGAATTAATGCGTTGTTAAAACACTATGAACTTGCAAAAGCTAGCCATGGGAAAGTAATGTTATGTGGACTAAAAAATGATTTAGTAAAACATAGAATAGAAAACAGTCACTTATTAAACTATATGTACGAAACGAGCGATGAATTGACAGCTCTTTCCTATATGAGTTACTGATATGAATAATGAATTTATCGAGCAGTACGAGAATTTAATTTATTCTATGTTTCGTTATTTTGAGTATTATCCATATAAAGAAGATTTGTTTCAACAAGGTGTTATTGGGCTTATGAAAGCATACGAACATTACGATTCTGATATGAATGTTAAGTTTTCTACATTCGCATATTCTCATATATGGGGAGAGATGAATAAGTTAGTAACAGAAGATAAGACGATGAAAGTGAGTCGTAGTATTCGAAAATTAAATTTAAAGATAGAACGAGCTATGATCATTCTTACACAGACGTACGGTAGAGAGCCCAGTGTGGATGAGCTCGTAGATTATCTTGGTGTTACACCTTACGAAATTAGAGAAGCACTCATGAGTCGTCAACCGACGAAAAGTATCGATGAGCCAATTTGTATGGATGGAAAAGAGATGTCACTTCATGAAACAATCGCTGATAAAAGAGGATCACATATCGATGAATTAATTGATTTAAAAGAACAGCTTCAACAACTTACAGCAGAAGAAAAGCGTTTGATCGAAGCGAGATATATGGAGGATATGACACAATCTGAGGTTTCTAAAATGCTAGGAATGAGTCAAGTGCAGGTGTCAAGAAAAGAAGATAAAATTAAATGTAAAATGAGAACAGGACTATTAAATTAGTTCTGTTTTTTGTACAAATGTATAAAAATAGGAAATATTTTCATAATAGAGTTAGGAGGAATATTATGGAAAAGAACAAGTATAAAGATCTAGTAGCACGTCATACGCCAAAAGAACCTCGTCTTTATCACGGAATGATCGCTTTTTTAACAGGAGGAATGATGGGAGTCATTGGACAATTTTTAATCGATGTCTATTCATATTATTTCCATATTTCAACCTCGAATGCCTCTGTTTTTATGATCATTACACTCGTGTTTGCAGGGTGTCTACTGACAGCGCTTGGTTTTTTTGACAAATGGGTCAGCTTTGCCCGTGCAGGGTTAATTATTCCGATTACAGGATTTGCGCATGCCATGATGAGTGCTGCGTTAGAATATCGAAAAGAAGGCTTAGTTACAGGAATCGGAGCGAATATGTTTAAATTGGCTGGTTCTGTGATCATCTTCGGGGTGGTAAGTGCTTATATAGTAGGATTTATTCGTTTGATAGTGTTAGGAGGATAAATATGACAATTCGTTATAAAAATGTATATATTAATGAAACGAGTACAATCACTGGACCTTATGAACAGAAAGGCCCACTCAATAATTACTTTGATAAGAGTTATGATGATCTTTACTTCAAACAACCAACTTGGGAACAAGCAGAGTCTAAATTGATTGAGGAGAGTGTGGATTTATTGCTTTTGAAAATTGGAAAGACACGCTTTGATATCGATTTATTCATATCAGGTGATTTGCTTAATCAAATAACAGCATCTAATTATGCGGCAAGTCGTCTTGGTATTCCTTTTTTAGGCGTATATAGTGCCTGTGCGAGTAGTGTTGAAGGACTTATCGTTGGTGCGAATATGATCGAGTCAAAAATGATTAAAAATTGTATTACAAGTGTATCTTCACACAACAATGCTGCAGAAAAACAGTTTCGTTATCCAGTGGAATATGGAGGACCAAAACCAAAGACAGCTACGATTACAGCAACGGGGAGTGCTAGTGCTTATTTAAGTTATAATAAAGCAAATATTAAAGTAGATAGTGCAACGATTGGAACGGTTCAGGACTTAGGAATCAAAGACGCATTTCACATGGGAGCAGTTATGGCACCTGCAGCCGCACATACCTTGTATCAACATCTAAAGGATACAAAGCGAGAAATCGGATATTACGATTTAATCTTAACAGGAGACTTAGGAGATTATGGAAAACAAATTCTGATTGACTTTATGCAGACAGAATATAATATCACGTTAAAAAATTACGAAGATACCGGATGTTTATTGTACGATCCTGAAAGTGAAGATCGTATGGCGGGTGGAAGTGGTCCCGCGTGTGCTCCACTTGTTACGTATAGTTATATTTTTGAGAAAATGAGAAAAAAAGAATACCAACATGTATTATTGATTGCAACAGGTGCACTCATGTCTCCGACAATGGTAAATCAAAAATTATCTATTCCAAGTATCGCACATGCTATTAGTTTGGAGGCGATTGAATGATCTATGTCAGTTCATTTTTGTTTGCAGGATTTGTCTGTTTGCTAGGACAAGTGATTTTAGATAATACAAAATTAACACCTGGACATGTAACAACGTTGTTTGTTGTAATTGGAACATTTTTAGATATGTTTGGATTTTACGATAAAATAATTTTATGGGTTGGAGGAGGAGCTTTAGTTCCAATTACGAGTTTTGGACATTTGCTCATTCACGGAGCACTCGCCCGTGCTAGTGATATTGGTATTATGGGACTTGCAATGGGAATGTTTGATCTAACGTCTACTGGAATTATTGCTGCGATTGTATTCTCCTTTGTATTTGCATTGATTTTTAAGCCTCGCGACTAAAATTTGACAAATTTAAAAAATATGATAGAATATCTTCTCAAGAAAGAGGGGATATTATGCCAGAATATAAAATTGATCCATATTTGGAGGAGCTTTTAAAACAGAATGGGTATTATGGTAACCCATCTGAGTCAGAAGAAGAATTAGAGGAAGAAGAAGAGTTAGCACAAGCTGTTCCAGTAGAAGAATTAGAGGAAGAAGAAGAGTTAGCACAAGCTGTTCCAGTAGAAGAGGAAGAGCTTATAGAAGAAGAACCAGCGATGGAAGAATCAATGAACTCAAATCCAGCAATTCGTTTACATATGATATCTAAAAATGATCATTATTTAAAACAAATGAAACTATACCGTAATTCAGGAATTATGAGTGGAATTATGTGTGCTGGATCTTTACTTTCCTATACTTACACACTTCCGATGGATTCAACACCATCTACAGGAATGTTACAAAGTCTTACAATTGGTATGTCAGCATTAACGTTTGCCCGTTCTGTATATTGTTTTTATAAGAAGGGAAAATATAACGAGAAGTGTATCAAGGTAAAAGAAAAAGGAAAAGGAAAAGTAAAAAATAAAATTAAAGAAAAAATTGCTGAATGGTAAAATAGCTAAGGCAAAAAATAAAATGGAAAATATAATACAATGATGTATTATATTTTTTATTTGAATCGAGCTTAATTTTGAAAAACTTGTATTCAAGTTCTAGTTTTAGTACAATATAATTAGTGGAAGGTGAATGTATGGAAGTAGCATTAAAAATTGATTCGAGGAAGGTAAAACCAGGAGACACTTTTTTAGCATTACGTGGGGTTGATACGGATGGACACCAATATATCAACAAAGCAATCGAAAATGGTGCGACAAAGATTATATGCGAAGAAGGATCCTATGATGTAGAAACGATTGTCGTCGAAGATACTTTAACCTATTTGATCGACTATTTGAAAGAAAATTACGGAGGAGAAATAGAAAAATTAAAACTAATCGGAATTACGGGTACGAATGGAAAAACGACGAGTGCATTTCTCCTTCACAACGCTTTAAACAAAGTTGGAAAGAAAGCTGCCTATGTTGGAACCGTTGGATTTTATATCGATGAAAAGATTAGAAATTTACCAAATACGACTCCAAATATTTTAGAACTATATAATATTTTTCTTACATGTGTAGAGCGAGGAGTAGAATACGTTGTGTTGGAAGTAAGTAGTCATGGTCTTTGTAGACGCAGAGTGGAGGGGTTAGAGTTCGATTATGCAGTATTTACAAATTTGACTCAAGATCATTTGGATTTTCATAAGACGATGGAGCAGTATGCACTCGCAAAACAAAAGCTATTTCACATGTTAAAACCGGAGGGAATTGCGATTGTAAATGCGGATGATAAATATAAAGATTTATATCTGCTTCCGGAAAATCATAATATTACATACGGATTTCAAGAGGGGGACTATCAGGTAATAGAACACCATATGAGTCATATTCACACGACGTTTACATATCGTCATTTAGGAGAAGAATATGATGTCGTGTCACCTTTACTTGGAGACTACAATATCTACAATTTGTTAATTACGATCGTAATTTTAACAGAGTTAGGAATTGATATTACGACATTATTGCGTGTGATACCAACTTTAAAAGCACCTGCTGGACGTATGGAGACTGTGCCATATAAAACGAATAATATCATTATCGATTATGCACATACACCAGATGCGATCGAAAAGATTATTACGACTGTAAAACCACTTACAAAGGGAAAAATATTTGTTGTTTTTGGATGTACCGGAGACCGAGATCGCTTAAAAAGACCACTTATGACAGATTTAGTGACGAGATTAGTTGACTACGCGATTATTACGATTGATGATCCTCACAACGAAGACCCAAATCAAATTGTCGACGACATGATCAAAGGATTACAACAATCAAATTACGAAGTGATCTTAGATCGAGGAAAGGCAATCGATCGTGGTATTGAGTTATTACAAGAAAACGATATTTTGTTGATTCTGGGAAAAGGGCATGAAGAAGTAATTATATATAAAGATCAGAGAATTCCATTTAATGATAGAAAAGAAGTGGAAAAATATTTGAAGGAAAAAGAAATGTCAGGAGCAAATATGTGATGGATATAAAAGTAAAAAATAATGAAATTCAAATCATGGAACGGGGAGAAGTGATTGGGAGACTATGTTTTGAAGAAAAAGAAAAAACGATCATCGTGACCCATACATATGTCGATGAAGCTTATCGAGGCAAACATTTAGCGCAAAAATTGATGGAAGTTTTTATATCTTATTTAGAACAGCTTGGGAAACAGTGTATTCCAAGCTGTAGTTATGCGAAACATTGGTTTCAAAAACATCCTGAAAAACAATACCTTATTAATTCAAATTATGTAGAGCAATAGAGAAATCTATTGCTTTTTTTGAACCATTCGCCTAGGAGTTACATAGAATACACCGAGAGGTGATATTTTGAAATACAAGACAGATTCTAGGAAGGTGGAAAAGGGAGATATTTTTGTTGCCCTTCGAGGAGTAAATCACGACGGCCATTCGTACATTGCTGATGCGATTGAAAAAGGGGCTACCAAAGTTGTAGCGGAGGAAGGATTATATCCAGTAGAGACATATATAGTCAAAGATACACATGAATATTTGGTACAAACTCTAAAAAGAGAATATTATGATGAAATTAAAGATTTAAAATTAATTGGAATTACGGGTACCAATGGAAAAACAACAAGTTGTTATCTCATTCATCAAGCATTGAATCGACTTGGTAGAAAGTGCGGATATATTGGTACGATCGGGTTTTATATAGATGAAAAAATATGTGATCTACCAAATACGACACCTGATATTTTAGATTTATACGACATGTTATTGACATGTAAAAAAGAAGGCTGCGAATTTGTCGCGATGGAAGTAAGTAGCCATTCATTAAATATGAATAGAGTGGATGGCTTGTTATTTGACTATGCGATATTCACGAATTTGACGCAGGATCATTTAGATTATCATGGTAATATGAAAAATTACGCACTTGCGAAACAAAAGTTATTTCGAAAAATGAAAGAACAAGGGACATGTTTTATCAACATAGATGATGATAATAGTTATCATTTTTTACTTCCGGAAAATCATAATATAACATATGGTTTTCGCAATGGAAGTTATCGGATTACTAATATGACATATAGTTTAGGACATACTGATTTCGCCGTTTCTCACGAAGGGGAGAAGACGTATCAAATGCAATTAATTGGGAAGCATAATTTATATAACATGCTTGTCGTTATTATGTTGTTAGAAGAGTTAGGAATCGGAGAAAGTGAAATCAGAAAGACGATTTCGCTACTAGAAGAACCTCGAGGTCGAATGGAATGTGTGCGATATCATGATGCACTCATTATTGTGGATTATGCACATACGCCAGATGCGGTTTCGAATGCGATTCATGCGGTATTAGAAATTCCACATGGTAAAATTTATACGATCGTCGGTTGTGGAGGCGATCGCGATCGAGCAAAACGACCTGAAATGGCGAAGATTGCAACGGATTTATCTGATTATGCGATTTTCACGAGCGATAATCCGAGAAATGAAGATCCAGAACATATTTTAGACGATATGGAGCATGGACTTGACAATACGAACTATGAAAAGATTGTAAATAGAAAAGAAGCGATCAATAGGGGTATACAAATGTTACAAAAAAGTGATATACTGTTATTGCTTGGAAAAGGGCATGAAACTTATCAAGTTATAGGAAATAAAAAAATACACTTTGATGACATGGAAGAAGTGAAAAAAATAATTAAATAGAGGTGATATCGTGCTAATACTTGCAAAAGCGATACTGGCAATGATGATAGGATTTATCTTGTCGGTGATTATGGGATTAATTTTAATTCCTCTTTTAAAACGATTGAAAATAAAACAGAAGGTGAGTGTTTTCTTAAAGAAACGGCATCAAGAAAAAAATGGTACACCGACAATGGGAGGACTTATTTTCATTATTCCGACGATCTTGACGGTCATTATCCTTTTATTTATGAACAAGATCGAACTGACTGAAAATCTATTTATCGTTATGTTTGTCTTTATTGCTTATGCATTACTAGGCTTTATCGATGATTATCTGAGCATTAAACGTGGCCACAACGAGGGACTAACAGAAATTCAAAAGCTATTCGGTCAGCTGTTAATCGCATTGATTTTCTTTTATATTTTTATGAGAAGTGGATCTTCTCCAGTATTAGATATTCATACGCTCGGAATTAAAATTAACATGGGATGGTTCTATGGAATCTTCTTATTGTTTGTTTTAGTTGCTAGTAGTAATGCGGTAAATTTGACAGATGGATTAGATGGTCTTGCAGGTGGATTATCAGCGATTGCTTTCTTAGCTTTCGCACTGATTAGTTGGAATTCTAAATATGTTGCTGGTAGCGAAGATATTGCTATTTTCTGCTTTATCTTAGTTGGTTCATTGTTAGGATTTCTACTATTTAATACTCACCCAGCAAAGGTATTTATGGGAGATACTGGTTCTCTAGCTCTTGGAGGAACACTTGCATCTGTTGCTATTATTACGAGTCATGAGATTACTTTAATTATTGTAGCAGGCGTATTTGTAGTAGAAACGCTCGCTTGTATTATTCAAATGATTTCTGTTCGTTACTTTCATCGTAAAGTGTTCTTGATGGCTCCACTTCACCACCATTTTGAAAAACTTGGTTGGGATGAAAGAGATGTCGTAAAAGTATTTTGGACAGTAGGACTTATGTTGAGTATGGCAGCGATAGCGTTTGGCGTTTGGATTTAGATGCAAAAGCATCTTTTTTCTTTTGTAAATTACTTTTCAAATAGTTTAAATTTTGATATAATCTAGGTATACTAGGAAAAGATATGGGGGATGTTCATGCAAAAAGAAGAAAATGAAGTATTAGAAGAGATTGAGATTATCGATGATTTTGATGATGAAATACCCGCAGAACCACAGAAAAAACAAAATGATATAGAAGAAAAAAAAGATAGTGGTGCAACACCGATCGAGGAGCGTAAGATAGAATCTGCTCCTGCCATGACACAGTTGCAAGAGGAATTACGTCGTGAAACACTTGCGACACACAAAGAGGAAGCGCATATAGCTCAACCTCAACCATTAAAACCTATGGTTGATAAACAAGAAGAGGTTAAGATAAAAGAAGAAAATATCGCTCCTATGGAAGAGACATCGAAAGAAGACGTAAAGGCGAATTTATCAGAACAACCAGTTGTAGCGGAGGCAACTGAAAAAGTATCGGAATCAGAACCGAAGATCGATGAGGAGTTAATTCATTCGAGCTTGGAAAATACAATGTTACTTAATAAAGAGTTGTTAAAAGCGGCAGCAGCGGAGACAGTAAAAGAAACAAAGGATGAATCGAAAGAAAATAAAAAAGGAATTATTTTTGTCATCATTATCTTTGGTTGTCTTATTATCTTTACGGCTTTGATTCCATTTATTTTAAAAATGTTCGAATAAAAACTTGAATGAAAATTACCATTCAAGTTTTTTAATAACCTATTTTTGATAGTTCTATAATTTGATCCATATCGTCATCGTTTGCCATGATATTTTTGTGCTTTTGATGGCATCGTTCACATTCATAGATAATTTTATAAGTATGTTTAAATTTTTCAATTCCGATAGGTTTTAAAAGTCCCAAACATTGATTTGCACGATCTCCGGGCATAATATCTACATGTTTTGAAAATAGACAATATGGGCAGTGATCTCGTGCTGTATAGTTCAATCTAGGAACAGATTTTCCACAATGTTCACATATAAATGCTTCATCTTTCATGGTAAAACGTTTCATTTGATCACCTCTTTATAGTATAACATACATCGCATATTCTCTCAATATCGTGATGCCTAAAAGAACCTAGATGATTGGAATTGAATATGATATAATATGGTGTGAACGGATGTGAGAATATGAATTACAAGATAATGATTCACGAGTTTGAAGGACCATTGGATTTACTTCTTCATTTAATTAAGGAATCGGACATTGAAATATTAGATATCTCCGTAGAGGAGATCACGAAACAATATATGGATTATATTGACGCGATGGAAGAATTGAATTTAAATATCGCAAGTGAATATTTAGTAATGGCAGCGGAATTATTAGAGATGAAATCAAGAGAATTACTTCCTCGCAAGAAACAAGAATTAGAAGATGATTATGAAGAAGATCCGAAAGCTCGTCTCATAGAACGTTTATTAGAGTATAAACGATATAAAGAGGTCACACCAGAATTAAAGGAGTTAGAGGAAAATAGAAAACAAGTTTATACAACAGAACCATTAGATTTAAAACAATTTCAACAGAGTGATGACGTTATGATTGACGACGTAAGTTTAGACGATTTACTTGTGGCTTTTCAAAAGTTTTTAGCAAGAAAAGAATTAGAGAAGCCACTTAGTACAAAAGTGACAAAACGTGAGTATTCTGTTAGTACTCGCAGTAAAGAAATTAAAAGCATTTTAAAAGAAAAAGGAAAAATATCATTCGATGAATTATTTGAAGTCTATACGAAAGATTATTTTGTTGTAACTTTTTTATCTATTTTAGATTTGGCTAAGAAGCAAGAATGTCAAATCAGACAAGATCATAATTTTGAAAGTATTGAAATTTTAGCAAAGGAGGGAAAATAACGTGAATCAAAAAGCGCTATTGGAAGGTCTTCTTTTTGTGGTTGGAAGTGATGGCATTACATTGAAACAAATCGCAGAAGTGTTAGAAATAGACGAAGCAAAAGCACTAGAACTTCTGAATCAATTAGAGGGTGATTATCAAGCAGAAACTCGTGGAATTCATATCGCATTATTTGGGGATACGTTTAAATTAACGACGAAGAAAGAACATAAAGAAATATATCAGAAATTAGTAGAAGACATAGATCAGTCGTTTTTAAGTCAGGCGGCACTTGAAACATTGGCTATAATTGCTTATAACGAACCAGTTACTCGTATGCAAGTAGATGATATTCGCGGTGTAAGTAGTAGTCATATGATCCGTAAATTATTAAATAAAAATTTAATTCAAGAAGTAGGAAAATCAGATTTACCTGGACGACCAAATTTGTATGGAACGACGCAACAATTTTTAGATTATTTTGGATTGTCGAAGAAAGAAGATCTACCGAGATTAGATCCAGTAGAAGAAAAAAACGAAGAAACTGACTTATTCCAATCGAGATACAAAGAAGATGAATAAAAAGAAGCTTGTTATAGCTTCTTTTGTTTTTCTAAAATATCTGACGTGATCATTTCAGTTGTTGTTTTGATAAACTGTTTTACTTGACCGAGATTAAAAACGTAATTTTTCTGTTGTTTTGAATTTTGAATAATGACGCCCATTTTATCTACTAGAATTGAAAGTTGATCGATAGGAATTTCATCCATCTCAATTTCAGGAAGAGACAGTGGCTCGTAAAAAAGAGAGAGATCCATGTGATAAGCATCTAATAATTTAATATTGAGATCGGTATAGTCATTATAAATATATTTGAATCCTTCTTCACGTGATAAAGGAAGTGTTTCCCCATTTAATAGTGTAATAGATTTCTCGTGCTGGAATTCAGGAACAAAATATTTAAACCATAGATAGTCAGTATATAAATGAACATAATAGCCTAAAATGAAAGGATGATCTAATTTCGATTGATATTTTTGTAAGAATCGATTTAAATTCGGAATGTCTTTTTGGTTTGGATCATCGATCATATCTATAAAATGAGATCGTTCTTTTGTCTGCCCAATTTGTTTACTAAGATCTGGGGCAATGGCGCCTAGTAAAAAATCTTTTTCTGTTTGATGTATTGTCTTGTTGATTTCTTTTGCAACTGCAAGATGAATCATAACACTTGCCATCTTATCACCTCTATGCAATGATAACATAAAATATAAAATTATGAAAGTATACAAAAACTCGAACTATAACAGTTCGGGTTTGATATCAATCTGGTGCTCGTGGCCGGACTCGAACCGGCATGGTATTGCTACCAATGGATTTTGAGTCCATCGCGTCTACCAATTTCACCACACGAGCGGGTCCATAACCATTATAGCAAATATTATAATGAATTACAAGCTGTCATTTTTGATTTCTATCATATATAATGAGAGTAGAAGAATAGGGGTAGAAAATAGGAGTAAGTTGTATGCAAAGACAAATCATAACTATGAAAGCATTTATCATCAATGAGGAGAAGAACACAATATTTTTGATGAGAAAAAAATCTATTGGAGATTATTGTAGCAAGTGGGAAATTCCAAGTGGAAGTATGGAGTTAGGGGAAACTACTACTGAAACATTTAAAAAAGAAGTAAAAAAAGAGTGTGGCTTAAATATCGAGGTGGGGAAACATATGACGCGACCATGGCAATGGATGATTGGCACTTCCGACGGAAATTTTGTCCATATGATTGCTGTAGGAAAGGTTTGTAGAATACTTGAAAAGAAAGAAGTTTGTCCAAGAAGAAAATATTTAGAGACAAAGTGGGTTCCAATTGAAGAAGTATTGGAATATGATTTAGAGACGAATTTAATACCTAATATGAAACTATTTATTGCCTATTATCGCGATCGTAAACAACATGAATTACCCGTGTTTGTGAAAGATGACGGTGATTTACAAAGCATATTCGAATATCGTCCACCTAAGTCAAAACAAATTAAGAGGTTTGTATGAAGATAGTAGTCAGTGATTATGATAGAACATTTCATACAGCAATAGAGGATTTAAAAGAAAATCAAAGAGCAGTGAAATTATTCCGCGAACAAGGAAATATTTTTGTGTTTGCAACAGGGAGAAGTTATCAAGATTTTAAGAGAGAAGCTGATCGATATCAATTGCACTACGATTATGTAATTATCAACCATGGAGCGATGATATTGGATCAACACGATCGAATTTTGTATCATGTAGAGATAGATGATTCTGTGATAGAAAGTCTGCAACGCGTATTACGTTTGGAGTTGTGTACTTATTCATTTTGCTGTAGTGGCAAAGAAAGCAGATTACAAATTACAGATTCACATCTTTCAAAAATTCATTTAGAATATAATGATGATAGAACCACACGAGAAGTAGAATTTGACGTAAATACTACATATGAAGGAAAGCTCATTGCTTATCATATCTCCGATTGTAAATTAGAAATTGTGGCATCTTCAGTAAATAAGGCACATGCGATTTCCTTGCTAGCAGATAAATTTCATTGGGATGTATCGCAAATATATACGATAGGTGATGGCAATACGGATCTTCTTATGATCAAGACATTTCACGGCTTTCGGATGAACCATTCAGTTTCAACTTTGATACCATATGCTAAAGGAAGTTATGATTCTGTTTTTCAAATGATTTATGATATTATGGAACAATAAAAAGTTCACTTTGTGAACTTTATTTTTTTGGATAAATCGCAATTAATGTAACTTCTGTTGCAAATATATTATTTCCGTGAGTACGTAAATAGAATTGGTACCCCGGCTTTATTTCATCGATCATGTGTGGAATTTTCCACATGTCTTCAAAAGAGTGATAAACAGATAAAAATAGATTTGGCGTATCTTTTTTGATATGATTGATTGCTCCTATAATCGCTTTTTGTTCGCTTCCTTCGATATCCATCTTTAACATAGTAATCGGTTCTTTAATGTCTTCATCAAGAGTGACAGCTTCTATTTTTGTCGCACCATAGTCACGTACTGTATTGGCACTTGCATCCACCGTACTAGGTTCGATGAAAACTGTTTGATTTTGATCGATGACAGCATTATTTTTCAGAATGATATTCGGATAGAATCGTAAATTTTTTTGCAATTTTTGGAAAGTTTCTTCGGTAATTTCATAACCGTAGATTTTTTTATAGGAATCTACCCCGTAGACGTTTAAATAGTCTAAGATCGTATCTCCTGTATAAGCACCTAAATCGACGAAAACTTCTTCTTCAGCTGTTGGAACGATATCGAGATCAAAGTATGGACTATAGTTTTTTTCTAATGCACTTCCAAGCGTAATAAAGTCAAATTGATACCAATTATTTAAGATTGCGAACAGTAATTTTTTAGAACGGTAATCTTCAATTCGTTCATATAGATGAACAAAATCATCTAAATGGTGGAAGAGTACATTGGCTCTTTGATGAATGTGGTCGAAATCATTTTTTTCTGCGTTTAGCGATCCCCAATAATCGAACTTTTGAAAATAATCTTCTAATGATTGATGTAACTCAGGGGAGAGATTTAAATAATGTCGTTTGATTGTTTCAAACAACATATCTTCACTTTGTGTATTTAAAAAGCGAATGAGTTGATAAAAATTTCGATCGATAATATTCATATATACCTTCTTTCTATTTTTTTATATGTTCAAGCAGAATAAATTATGATAAAATAAATGGAAAGAGAATTCTAGGTTGGCAAAGTGTTTGGTGAGGATTGGAGTTTTTTTATGAATGAACTAAGAGTTTTAATGAAATTCAAAGATATTGATGGAAGGAAAATTCAAGAAATCTATCGCTTAAATCCCGAGGAGACAGTAGAAAAGCTGATTCGCTTTTTAGAAGAAGAGATTATTTTCTGCGAATCACATGAATGTGATTTTTATCCGAAATATCTATTTACAACTTTGAATCGAATTCAACAGTTATATGATGATTTATACGAACAAGGGAAAATAATCGCACCTTATTATAAGACGTACTTAAAATTGTACGAACGTGTTCGAAAGTTAGATAGAGAACATCGAAATAAACCTGAAGAAGAGCTTTCAATCGTAGAGGAAATTTATGGAACGATTTATTTTTTACAAGATATCGATAAAGCGCTTACCTTAATTCATGATAATTCTATATGGTTGCTTGGAAGTGTGCAAGATCAGATGTTGATTGAAACAATTATGGATTCGTATTTTGAGGCAATGTTGCAGCCAGATGAGGAGAGATATCAATATTTTCTTAAGATCATCAAGGGAATCATTGGGATCATTGAAAGATATCCACATATTGAGAATAAGATGGCAGCTTATTTTGAGCAAAATAAGAACTATCATTTAGAGTTGGGCTTTCTTTTATCGAATCAATTTAGAACGAGATATCGTACACATGGACTTTTGATTACATCTTTAAAAAGAAATATACACTCTCCATCGATTAAACCAACGATTACAGTGGACGATGAGGTTCAAAATCATATAAATGATTACATATTTACAATCGATAATGAAAATACAAATGCAAAAGAAGATGCGATTTCGTTTCGTAAAGATGAAAATGGAATTATTGTAACACTATATACGACGAATGTAGCAAGTATATTACGTCAAATGCCTCATATGGAAACATCAGCATTTTCAAAATGGTTTGCGCAATCTGGAAATCATTTATTTTCACAAAGTGATATTGCAACCTATTTTTCACTAGAAGAGCAAGTTCCTCGAGATGTCGTGACATATCAGTTTCAATTTGATTTACATTATCACTTGTTAAATGTTACTTTTGGACGTGCGAATATTACCGTAGATAAAAATTATACATATCAAGAGGCGAATGCTTATATATTGAAAAAAGAACAAGATATTTTTCCGTATTGGGAGGAAATCTATCAATTGATGAATCACTATCACCAGACAAATCATCATAAGATGGAGTATAAAGCTCTGCGAGCTTTATGTGACACTGTCGTGAATAAAAAGTCAATGGAAAGTACCTCATATAATGAAGCAGGGATGATTGTATCAGAATTAAAAAATTTGATCGGATATTATCAAGCAGAATTTTGCGATCAAAATCATATTCCAATTATGCATTATGTCAATAACTTTGATATGTCTAGTGAAGAGATGAAGCAAATGATCGAAAATTGGAAAAATCATCATGATACTGAGCTATTAGAAAAATTACCAATGCAATCACAGTATCGTGTTGCTCCTGCTCCACATAGAGGAATCGGATATGATACTTATGCACACTGTACAACACCACTACGCAATTATTTGGCGATGGTCAATCAAAACATTTTGATTGATATTGTCTTTTCAAAACAATATCAAAAGATCAATTACTATCAACAACGCTTACAAGAATTAGAAGAAATTCAGAGACAGTATGAACTACGCGACTACGAAAAAAAGAAAGCACAACGTAAGAAAAAAATTCATAAAATTCATGGCATTTCTTATCAAAAAGAAATCGAACTTGTAGAAAGCTACCTAAGTGAGTCAGCAATGGATCGTCGAGAGCTGTTGGAAAAAACAGGGCTTCCGGAACAACAGTTAAATCTGGTACTAGATTATTTAAAAGAAGAACTGCACATCGATGAGATTCGCGGAACTTATCATAAAAACACAACAGCATCGAAACAAGTTGGCGTTTTCCAATCGGCAACGCATGACTATGGGTTCGCGCGATTGGAAAGTGGAGAAAAAGTATTGATACCACGTGCACATATGAATGGTGCTGTCGATGGTAGTACAGTTTTAGTTGAAACGTATGGAAAAGAAAAACAAAAAGCAGCACGAGTCATTCGTAAGAAAAAAACGTGGCACAAAGCTGTAGGTAACATTGTAGAGTTAGATGGAAAATATTATGTTCACTTAAATCGTGTAGATTATCCAAGTCCTCTTTTAGTTGATTATTTAAATGGCGCGGAAGTAGATGATACGGTTGTCGTAGAAGTGGAAACGGGAAAGCGAACAAAAGTAAATGTCGTACGTGTCATTGGAAATTCCTTCGACCCACATACGGCAGTATTAGCACTTATGGAAGACTACAATATAACGCCATCTTTTCCTGAAGAAGTTATGGAAGAAGCTCGTAAGGTACCAAATAAATTAAGTGAGGAAGATTTACAGGGACGTTTAGATTTAAGGGCGATGACAATTTTTACAATTGACGGAAAGGATGCAAAGGACTTTGACGATGCAGTTTCGATAGAAAAACATGCGGATGGTAGTTTTCGATTGGGGGTTCATATTGCGGATGTATCCCATTATGTAAAAGAGGATTCTTTTCTTGATTTAGAAGCACGTAATCGTGGTACTAGCGTCTATGCAGCTGACCTAGTTGCCCCGATGTTACCTGAGGAACTATCAAACAATATATGTTCTTTAAAACCATATGAAGATCGCCTCACACTTTCATGTTTTATGGAGTTTGACCCAACTGGTGTGTGTGTCGATTATGACATTGTCGAGAGCGTGATTCGTTCTAAAAAGAGAATGACTTACGAGGATGTAAATCGAGTATTAGAAGGTGAACGATTAGATGATTACATTGGTTTCCAACGACCTCTTTATCAAATGTTAGAGTTGTCTCATCTGATTCGTAATCAGAGAAAGAAAAGAGGAGCGTTATCGTTTGAATTGCCAAAGACAAAATTTGTATATGATGAAGATGGTTTTATCATTGGAGCTTCTACTGAACATAGAAGAGAAGCAGAACGGATTATTGAAGATTTCATGATTGCAGCGAATGAATGTTTTGCTCAGATGATGAAACAAACGGGAAAGCCGTGTTCCTATCGTATTCATTTAGAACCGGAGTATCATGCGCTACATGAAGCATTAGATATCATGGATGGAATGGGGTATAAAGTCGATTTTAAACTTTTGTCAGAAAGAGTAACTCCAATGAAAATTCAACAATTTATGCGCAAATATCAAAAAGAACCAAATTACGATATAGTCGAATACTTAGTGCTACATTCAATGAATAAAGCAGTGTATGGAACCAATCCATGGGGACATTTTGGATTAGCTACAAGTGATTATTTACACGGGACATCTCCGATTAGACGGTATGCGGATCTTGTCGCACACCGAGCGATGAAAAGAGAGTTACATCAAGCATACGAAGGATTTGACGCAGAAACGACAATGCAAAATTATCAAAACTGGATGGAACATGCATCTAGTTGTGAACAGAATGCTGATCTGTGTGAAAGGGCAGTTGACAGGTTAAAAACTGTGGAATTTTTGCAGGAAAGCGTTGGAAAAGTAATCGAAGGAAAGATTGTTTCAATCGGACAGAATGGAATGGTTGTAAGAATAGATAATGCAATGCAGGGATTCATTCCGAGAAGAAACTTGGAAGGATATCTTTATTACGGAGATATACTCTCTTATGTTCATAAAGAAACAAAGCAAAGATTTGCACTAGGAGAAACGATTCAATGTGTTCTTGAGAGTTTATCGAGAGAAACATTATGTGTTGAATTAAGTCCTGTTACGTTGGAGAAGAATAAAGAATTTGTATTATCTCCAACTAAGAAGAGCGTTTAGCTCTTTTTTCCTATGTAGAAGTATGTTACAATAGAAATGGTGAGAATATGAAACAAAGTTATGCACGAAGTGAAGAAGACGTTTTAGAACAATGTCAAGCAACTGTAGAAGGATTGACAATAGACGAAGTAAAAAAAAGACAAGAAAAATATGGGAAAAACGAGATGAAAACGAAACCGAAAAAAACAATTTTTGAAATGGTTTTGGAACAATTAAAAGATAAAATGATTTTAATTTTACTAGCAGCATCGATTCTTTCTTTTTTCCTGCAAGAATATGTCGAGAGTGTTGTCATTTTGATTATTATCGCAATCAATACAATCGTTAGTATCATTCAAGAGAAAAAAGCAGCTGATGCGATCGAAGCATTGAAACAAATGAATGCGCCCCACGCATCTGTACTTAGGGACGGTATTAGAAAGACTATTTTGGTAAGTGACTTAGTGGTTGGAGACATCGTCTACTTAGAAGACGGAGGTATCGTACCTGCTGATATTCGATTGCTAGAGGAACATCATCTTATGATTGATGAATCTTCCCTCACTGGAGAAAGTGTTCCAGTAGAGAAGAATGCCTCTTTAATTTTAGATGAAGAGACGACACTTGCGGATCAAGTTAATATGGCATTTTCTTCTAGTATTATAACTTATGGGACTGGATTGGGAGTTGTTGTCGCAATCGGAATGGACACAGAGGTCGGAAAGATTGCACGCATGTTAGATTCAGAAGACGATTTAGAAACACCATTAAAGAAAAAGTTGAATTCAGTTGGACAAGTGTTAAGTATCGTTGGAATATTAATCAGTATTTTAATTTTTATCATAGGTTTCCTCTATGGGAAAGATGTCGTAACCTTACTTATGATATCTATCTCTCTTGCAATTTCCGTCATTCCAGAAGGACTTCCTGCGACTGCTACAATTGTCATGGCTCTAGGAGTGCAGAGAATGGCTAAGAAAAATGCGCTCGTAAAAAAGCTTCCAGCGGTTGAAACGCTAGGAAGTGCAAGCGTTATCTGTAGTGATAAAACAGGAACATTAACGCAAAATAAAATGACAGTAACGAGGGTACTATTATACGATGAGCTGCTAAATGATTCAAAAGAGGAGATTCCAAAAGAGATTCCAGAAGATTTTATGTATGCTTGTATGCTTTGCAATAATGCAACTTTAAATGGAGAAGAGCAAACGGGAGATCCAACGGAAGTAGCGCTTTTAGCTTTTGCAAACGAGCGAGGTTATAATAGTACTCAGATAAAAAAAGAATATACTAAACTATATGAACAACCATTCGACTCTGATCGAAAAAGAATGTCGATCATCTGTAAAAAAGATCGTAAGTTTGTTTGTTATACTAAAGGAGCAGCAGAAGAAATGCTCGATTTATGTACACATATTGTCGTTGGAAATGAAGAAAAGGAATTGACCTATTCTGAAAAAGAAAAGATATTAGAGGAATGTTCTAAATTATCAAATGAAGCATTGAGATTATTAGGAATTGCCAAAAGAACGGTTTCCAATTTGCCAGAATCGGACGATGATGATATCGAGCAACATTTGACATTTATTGGGCTCGTTGGTATGATCGATCCTCCAAGAGAAGAGGTAATGAAAGCAATAGAGACATGTCATACTGCAGGTATTCGAGTTATTATGATTACAGGAGATCATAAGCTAACTGCGATTTCCATCGCAAAAAAACTCGGTATTTTTAGGCCGGGTGATGAAGCAATGACAGGAGAAGAGTTACATCGAATTTCAGATAAAGCGTTGAAAAAAAGAATTCCAAAGATTTCTATTTTTGCACGTGTTACTCCAGAAGATAAACTACGTATTGTCAATGCGTTAAAAGCTAATAAAGAAGTCGTAGCTATGACGGGAGACGGGGTAAACGATTCGCCAGCATTAAAAGCAGCCGACATTGGAATTGCGATGGGAAAAGTCGGAACAGATGTTGCGAAAAGCGCGGCAGATATGTTGTTATTAGATGATAATTTTACTACCATCGAAGTTGCAATTCGCGAGGGTAGACGTGTGTACCGTAATATTCAAAAAGTGATTCAGTATTTACTTGCAGGAAACATTGCCGAAGTATTAACTATTTTTGTTGCAATGGTATTGAATTTACAAACACCAATATTAGCAGTTCATATTTTATTTGTAAATTTAGTTACAGATACATTACCTGCTTTAGCGTTAGGAGTCGATCCAGAAGGAAAGAATGTTATGCGACATAAGCCGGTCAAGACAGGAAGTTTATTTGAAAAAGGACTTGTATATCGAGTTGTTTTCTATGGATTATATATAGCAATTTTATCTTTAACTGCTTATCATATAGGACTTGAAGATAGTTATGAAACAGCAATTACAATGACTTTCTTAGTACTTTGCTTGTCACAGATCGTACATGCTTTAAATCAACATTCTAGTACTGTATCTATTTTTTCAAAGGAACATCCAAAGAATAAATATTTATATGGAGCAATGATCTTATCTACGTTATTCTTATTGCCAATTATTTTTATTTCACCGATTGCAAAATTTTTCTCAATCGTACCATTGACATCAAGAGAATGGATGATTGTAGGAGGATTATCAGTTTCACCTTTAATCGTAGTAGAATTTGTAAAATGGATTCGTCGTAAGATGAAAAAGATTTAATACAAAGGATTCACAAATGATCAAGATCGTGATATAATGAATTATGGAATTGCCCTATAGCCAAGCGGTAAGGCAGTGGACTCTGACTCCATCATCGTTAGTTCGAATCTAACTAGGGCAGCCATAATGACATAAACCTTATTTATAAGGTTTTTCTTTTATGCAAGAGTGGTGGAATTGGTAGACACGCAAGCTTCAGGCGCTTGTGGAATACTCTGTGTGGGTTCGAGTCCCATCTCTTGCACCATAAAGAAATGATACGAATCCAATAAAGGTTCGTTTTTTCATGTAATTATGTCATAATAGAAATCATTGGATGTGATAGCATGTCAAAAATTGATGATATTAATAGGTTAATTATTGAAAGTAAATTATCTGGAGAAATATTTACAAAAGAAATTAGTGATGGACATCATACTTTTGGCGAATTGTATAGACATAGAATTATTTTATTTTGTACTTTATGTAATTTACTACCTGAAATATCATGGAAATCAAAAAAACATTTTGATGAAGAAAATGATCCGATGTTTAATGATAGCTTTATAGCAGGAATCAATACTCCAGAAGGAGTTGCTACTTATCATATTAAATTGAAATATTGGGAAATGTTTAATATTCCAGAATTAGAAAGAGCTCCAAAATATGAACAATATGATTCGGATGATGTTATAGATAGAGTATATTCGTTGTCAAAAATTAAAATCAAAAATAGATAGTTATAAGATGAATTTTAAAAAAGTTTACTAATTTGATATAGAAATATATATAAATAGACTTTTGACAAAATTATATAAATATGATATTATGAATATGTCAAGGAAACTTGCATAAAATAAAAAAAGGGAACATTCAGTTTTTCCGAGTTGAATGTCTACCCAATTAATGTGCAGACATTTAATTCATTGTTGATGAATTAAGTGTCATTTTTTTATTACTACTATCATAATGATAAGGAGAAATAAAATGATAGCAATGAGCTTAAGAACTTTTATAATAAAAGTCTTAGTTTTCATCTTTATCAAACCTCCTCTCTATAAAGATTAGAGGTAGACACTCAACAACTGATATTCCCTACAAAAAGTATACTATTGAGTGTCTTAAAAAACAAGCGAACAGCTATATATTTATTAAAAATATTTTATAGCAAAATTTGTTATATTAGTGTTAGAATATTGTTAAAAAATTGTTCACTGTTATAAAAATGTATGATATATTGTTGTTGTACTGAGATGAGGGTACGGACTTAATCTTGGGTTCAGTATCTAACCCCTCAAGGCACCATTGGGAAATTAGTCGAACTAATCGACTTTAAATATATGAAAGGTTAATTTCGGTTAACCGTTTTTATATGCTTGAAAGTAGTTGATTAGTTATGAAGATATTGATACCTATTACTCCAAAGATGATTTAGAATTATAAAAAATATGGTAAAATTAATTTAAGGAAGTGATATGTGTGAAATATGAAGAACTTATTTCTATATTGTTAAACAGCATTGAAATTATTGGTATATTTGTTGCTATTGTAGTAGGATTAGTTGTTTCTAAAATACTATCTTTAAAAACTGAACAAAGCCAATTAAAAAGTAGAATTTCTGATATAGATAAAGAGTTACAAACAATGGAAAATCAATTTTCTATCAAAAAAGAAGAAAATTATGATTATTATAAAGAAGGTGTTATATACGATATACTAGATTCTATTTTTGACGAGAAGGAACCAGATTTCTTAATGGATAAGATTCCTCATATTGAAGATAATTATAAAGAGGAATTTTATAATTATGTAACTAAATATATTTATGATTTAAAGGATATTATTGATAACGGAAAAACTTCTATAGAAGAATGTAAAAAAAGATTAAAAATAAAGGAAAATACTATTGAGGATATTATTATAAATGAAATATACGAAAGGTGTGGTTTCTGATGAATTTTAAAGTACCGGATTTTTCTAAATTGATTACTGATATAAGTGATATTGCATCTCCCTCAATGACACCAATAATATCTGATTATAAAGCCACCAGAATAACTAGTGTTATAGAAAATTTAAAACACAATAGTTTATTAAATGAATTAGATAATTTAGAATACAATATCAAACTTAAAAAAGTTGAAAGAAAAAATTGTGATGATAGATTAAATGGCATTAAGTCTTCTTCAGATGTTTTTTGGGGGATTATAATATCCATTGTTGTCGCGCTAATTAGTATTATTATACCTTTTATTATTGTTGCGTTTAATAATTATTTATCGGGAATTCAAGATATAATTTTTTGGTATATGATTTCATCATTCATTATTTCAATGTTACTTTTGTTAGGATACTTAATATATTCATATAAAAATAATAAATTCTGATTTTATCCAAATGAGTAAACACTGTTATTGGCGGAGCCAATAACAGTGTAAAAAGGAGCATAAACCCTTCTGAAACTATAAAATAAGGAGTGATGCTTAGAGTTGGAGAGTTATCAGAAGCTATTAGAAAAAATTTACGGATGAAAATAATAGTATGAAAGTAAAAGATTAGTATAATATTGGAAATATATTAAAAGAAATAGATACGGAGGATTAGAACATGCGATTGACTGAAATAAATACACAAAATATAACAGATGATATAATAAAAAAAGTATTATTTAGCACAATAAAGAGCGAATTTTTAGAGGCTGATTGTCTTATAATATTTGGATGCCATTTAAAACCATTATTGAACGAAAGGTTAGAGTGTGCAATTAAAATTTTAAAAAGCAAGAAGATTGATACCATTCTATTGACTGGTGGAATTGGTGTAAATGGTAATTTTAATGAAGCTGAATATATGAAAAAAGCTCTATTAAATTTTGGAATAGCAGAAAATAAAATTTTAGTTGATGATAGATCAACTACTACCGAAGAAAATATTGTTAATTCTATACAAATATTAAGAGATACCAATTTAATAAATAATAAGAAAATAGTTTTAGTGTCCAATCAAGCTCATTTAAGAAGAATTGGTATGGAATTAAAAAAGCAATTAGATGGAGATAAGTTTGACATCATTTATGAATATCCTGAAAATTCAATTCTTTCATTTAATAATGTGAAGAATGATAACGACTTGAGAAATTTAGCAACTAATGAAGTGAAAAAAATTATACGATTTATTGAACAAGGTATTGTAGATGATGAAGAAATAGATTTTAATTTATAAAAAATATATGATTTTGTTATGTTTTTATCAAATATTGAGTGGATTTAGTATTGTATTGTTAAGATTGATAGATAGGAAAATATCCGGTTTTATGTTATCATTTATATGAAGAATATATGTGATAGAGAGGTGGTAGTTTGAAGACGATATATCTTATGCGCCATTCTGAACCATTTAAGCCAACGAATATCAATAATTCGGATTCATTGCAACAGCAAAATGAAAAATGGCCTTTAACAATTTCAGGTGAAAAGAGGGCAGAACAAATGAGTCGAAATAGAGAACTGAGTGATTTTGATGTCGTCATTTCTTCTCATTATGTAAGAGCGATTGCAACAGCAAAATATTTTACAAAAGATAAGGTATTAGTGGATGAAAATTTTGGAGAAAGAAAATTCGGTGTAAATACTTGGGAGGAGTTGCCAGAAGATTTTGAAAGAAAACAATTTAGTGATTTTGATTACCATCTTGAAAATGGAGAATCTTTAAATGATGTTATAAAAAGGGAATATCGGTCTCTCATGGAAATTATGCATCAGTATGGAGACAAAAAAGTATTGATTGTAGGGCATGCGACAGCTTTTACTGCTTTGTTTTGTAAATGGTGTGAGATAGACAGTGCCAATAATTATGTGTTTCATGGAAAAACTTTTTTCGATGGGAAATGGAATTATTGCGAAACATTTAAACTTACATTGAATGATGCAAATGATTTAACCGATATTAAAAATATAAAGTGAGTGATAAGATGGATATATATAAATTAAAAGTACAAACGAAACAAGTTGGTGGGTATTTCAGTAGTGAGCAGATCGATTTACTAAGATTGGAAGTGAAATTATGATTAGATACTATTGTAGTGGCTTTGACGTTAATAATGCTTTTGGACATGGTTTAGGAGATATGTTTAAAACAGAATTAAAAGATACAAAAAGTATAGTATATGTTCCAGGTGGTCCATACAAAATAGAAAAAGCAAAGACAAAATATATTCCAGTATTTACTAATCATTTTAAAAATATTGGAATCGAATTTGATGAAGTTAATTTAATCACACCAGATTTAACAAGTGATGAGGCTAAAGAAATGATTGCAAAAGCCAGTTTCGTAATGTTAATGGGTGGCGATCCACATAAACAAAAAGAAATGTGTGAAAAATTGGGTGTTTTAGAAGAATTGAAAAAATATAATGGTATTATGGTAGGATTTAGTGCTGGCGCTATGCTTATGTCAAAATATATTATAATCACTCCATGTAGTGAAGAATATCCAGATTTTCATATTGAAGAAGGATTAAATTTTGATGGAATATCAATTTATCCACATAATAATACTTCTGAAGAAACTTATCCTGATACATTAGTTGTAGGGGATGAAACATATCAAAAAGCAGATTTAATTCGAGTAGCAAAAGAATATGGAAATTTCTATTTATTACAAGATAATGATACTGATATTAGCATTATAAAATCTTCAAATGGCAATCTTGAATTTTATATAGAGAATAATGGCAAAATTTGGGAAGTAAGTGATGAAGTTACTTTAATTTCTAAAAGTCAATCCAAAAAGCTATAATTATATATTAAATAAGTAGATGACATTTTGACAAAATACAAGAAATATGCCATTATGAATATGTCAAGGAAACTTGCATAAAATAAAAAAGAGGAACATTTAATTCTGTAAGTGAATGTCGCCTCTAAAAATTTAGGATTGACACTCAATCAGAGATGAAAGAGTGTCATTTTTTAATTACCACTATCATAACGATAAGGAGACTAACTATTAAAAGTCAATATAAATTTTGAAAAATTTAATAGTTTGT
>ERZ1643251.635-NODE-635-length-47600-cov-24.447828_pt1 | contig 47600 bp, 44 predicted proteins | sample MGYA00579261_ERZ1643251 | MGnify/ENA primary metagenome ERZ1643251 (study PRJEB29033, sample SAMEA4952267) | chicken gut metagenome | biome: Broiler Chicken; feature: Gastrointestinal Tract; material: Caecum | place: Ireland | collected 2018 | study: Broiler... | reverse complement strand
GGGATATCCCGCTCTATGTCGCTTACGACAGTGCGGACGTCTGGGCGCATCCCGAACTTTTCAAGCTGGACGCAGACTTAAAGCCCAAAAAGGTGGCGGGCGTTCCCCCCGATTACTTCTCGGAGACGGGGCAGCTGTGGGGCAATCCCGTGTTCGATTGGGATGCGCATCGAAAAGAGGACTACCGCTGGTGGCGCAGCCGCTTAAATCAGGCGCTCGAAACATATGACGTCGTGCGCATCGACCACTTCCGCGGTCTCGACCGCTACTACGAAGTGGACGCGGGGGAGGAGACCGCCGTCAACGGAGATTGGCAGGACGGCCCCAAAGACGAGCTCTTCGAAGGCATCGATAAATCGCGCATCATCGCGGAAGACCTTGGCGAAATGGACGACGGCGTGCGTTCGCTCATCAAGAGGACGGGGCTCCCCGGGATGAAGGTGCTTCTCTTTGCCTTCGACGGCAACGAAGAAAACGCCTTCCTCCCGCACAATATCATCGAAAACTGCGTCGCATATACGGGCACGCACGACAACGATACCGTCGCAGGCTATGTAAAGTCGCTCTCATCGGAAGAATTTCTTCTCTTCCGTTCGCGCGTCGCAAAAGAGCTTGACCTCGTCGGCATGGATATCCGCCTCGGCCGCACGCCCGAAAGCTTTGCAAAATCATTTACGGAAATGGCGCTTGCCTCCAAGGCAAACCTTGCGGTGGTGCCCGTGCAAGATCTTTTGGGACTGGACAACAGCTGCCGCATGAACCATCCCGGCACGAACGGCGGCAACTGGCGCTGGCGGCTCACCCGTCTTCCCTCTCGGGCAGTATTCGGACGGCTCAAACGCCTCATCCGCAAATACAGATAAAAATTATAGGAGTGTAACACTATGGCGGAAGAAAAGCAAGAGAAGAAAGGCTTTTGGAAGGAATTCCGCGAATTCATCGCTCGCGGCAACATCCTCGACATGGCAGTCGGCATCATCATCGGCGGCGCATTCACGGCGATCGTCAACGCCCTCTGCAACAACATCTTGAAGCCCGTCATCAACAAAATTTTGGCGCTCATCTTCGGGGCAGATTCCCTCACGGGCATCTATACCTTCCTTTCGACGGCGTACACGACGGACGAAACGGGCGCGCAGGTCATCGACCTCGTGAACTCCATCTACATCGACTGGGGTACCTTCATCAACGCGGTCATCAACTTCCTGCTCATCGCGATCGTGCTCTTCCTCATCATCAAGGCAGTCATGAAGGTGAGCAAGCTCCGCGAGGAAGCAAAGGCAGCCATTGCCGAAGCGGAAGCAAAGCGCAAGACGGCAAAAGAGGGCGCAGCGGAAAGCGCGGCTCTTCCCGAAGGCGAAGCTGCGGCTCCCGCTCCCGAAAAGAAGGAATAACTTCACACAGCCGAAAAAAGACCCGAACGGGTCTTTTTTTTCATATCGTTTTCGCGGCAGACCGGGCAGAAGCACGCAAGGGAGACTTGCCGCATACAATGAAACAGAACCCGAACGGTTCTTTTCACGGAGGTTATCCATGTCATTTTTCTCCAACTTTTCATCCGATCATTGCCCCGGGGCGATCACGGGCAATCCGCTGAACGGCCTCTGCGAGAAAGTGTGCATCCAGACGGAGAAGATCTTCGACGCGGGCATCGTGCAGACGCGCATCGAAAACTATTCCGTCGTCCCTGCAAGCTTTCTTCCCGCGTCTCCTACATATCCGCTCACCTTTTTAAGCGCCCGCTCGCTCTCATGCGAGGGCATCGTCTCCGATCTCAACGTGGAGCGCCAGCCCGACGGACAGTATGCGCGCATCCAGGCCAAGATCACCATTCCCATCGAGATCGTCTATCTCGACGCGAACGGGCAGGAGGGGAAGGCGCTCGGCTCCATCGTGCTCAACGAGGACGTTTTGATGTTCGTGCCGCCCGCATCCGTCATGCCCTTCACCGTTTCGGCGATCGCCTCCTGCGTCTCGCCCGAAGGACGGTGGGATCCCGTCTCCAACTCCTTCATTTTAAGCGCCTGCCTCACCGTCATCCTCAAAGTCTCCATGCAGGTGGAAATTCTGGTGCCCAGCTACGGCTACTGCGCCATCCCGCCCGCGCAGGAGTATTCGCAGGAAGTTTGCACGGGATTCTTCGAACTGCCGCTCTATCCGCAGGGACGTACGCCCGGCCAAAGATGATGCCTCAATGCATAAAACAAAGAGCCGTTCCCCCAACACGGGGCGGCTCTTCTATTTCTCTTGTTTGGAAGGGGAACTTTGCCGAAATTCGCGGCGGTACGTTTCGAAGAATTCAAAATAAGCCCTGACGCTTTCCAGCTGCGTCCATCGCTTGACGTCCACGGGATCGCCGTCGAAGTCGTAGATCTTCGCCCCGCGCAGGGAAAGAAGGAAGGGAGAGTGTGTCGCAATGATGAACTGGCAGTCAAAAAAACGTGCTTCCTCTTCCAAAAACTGTTTGAGTTCGAGCTGTTTTGGCGGGGAGAGGCTGTTCTCGGGCTCGTCCAAAAGATAGAGCCCCGCCCCTTGGATACGGGAAGTGAAGTAAAAGTAAGCGCTCTCGCCGTTGGACTGTTCGCGCACGTTTTTGTCCATGCCGCTTTCACGGACATAGCCGGAGAGCGTTTTCTTCCGCGCGTCCGTCACTTTTTTCAGTTCGTCGTAGTCGTCGAGCGACTGCATGCGGAAGGGCCCGCTCCTTCGCTTTTGAAAATACTCGTCAAAGAGCTCTTCGCGCTTTACATCGATGCCCTCGTTGACGGCGCGGAGGGAGAGCATGTAGTCAAACACGTCGTCGCTCGAAACGGCGCGGCTCTCTTCGGGCAGCGGCGCAAGGGTGCGGGAGCTGCAGAGCTTCACATAGCCGTCAAAAAAACTCGAGCGGTTGAAAGGAGCGTCCCGCCGCAAAGAAAGCGCCTCGGCGATGACGTTGAGCGCCGTCGTCTTGCCCGAACCGTTGCCGCCATAAAGGAGGGTGACGGGCGCAAAATCCAGCCGTTCCAGCCCGCGCGAAGAGAGCACGAAGAAGGGATACATCGTGTTGAAACAGGTGCGCTTTTCGTCAAGGCGCGCCCGGTATTCCTCGTCGTATGAGGGAAAGACAAATTCGGAAAGATAGATCATAGCTCTTTCGCGTCCATATCGGGTTCGGTCAGAATGGTCTTATAGTCATGATAGACGACAAATCCCGCTCTTGCCTTGGGCGGCTTTTTCACCTGTCTTACGGGGCAGTAGTCGACGGGGATGCGCCCGCCCTGCTTGGCGTCCGAATAGCGCGCGCAGATGCCCGCCGCAAAGAGCAGCACTTCCTCGGGTACCGCTCGGCCGTTCGTTCGGATGACGACGTGGGAGGAGTGATACTTCTGCGCGTGCAGCCAAATGTCGTCGGGCGCGGAGGAGCGGATGAGACGGTCGTTCTGCAGATTGTTGCGCCCCGCCAGAATTTCGAACCCGTCCTTTTCAAAACGGCGGAAGGGGTATTCGGGCGCAGCTTGTTTGCGCCGTTTCTCGGGCTGTTTCAAAAGCCCCGCAAGCTGCAACTCTTCTTCGAGGCACCTGAGATCGTCCATTCGGTCGGCGGAGGAGATGGCGGCGAGCAGGCTCAGCGAATAGTCGAGCTCCGCCTTCACTTCCGTCTCCTGCGGGGCGAGCGCTTCGAGCGTGCGCTTCTGCTTGCGGTAGCGCTTAAAATACGCCTGCGCATTGTCGGCGGGGGAGAGCCGCTCGTCAAGGACGATCTTTACGGCGCCGCCTTTTTCGTCGTAGTAGTTTTCAAGCTCGCAGGAGTGCATCCCCTGCTTTAAGCGGTAGAGGTTGGCGGTGAGCAGTTCTCCCTTGATCCTGTCCTCTTCCATGCCCTCGCACTGGCGGCGCTTTTCCAAGATCTGAGAAAGCCGCTTCTCCTGTTTCTTTTTCGCGGAAGAGACGGCGGAAGTGAGCCTCCGCTGCAATTCGTCGAATCCCTTTTTCCTGCGCCTGCCCGCATAGAAGTACTGCTCCGCCGCCGAGATGCTCTCAAAGGGGATGCCGCCCTCTACATAACGCGCAAAGAAATCGGCGGGAACGCCGTTCTTTTCCACGACGCAGGGAGCGATCTCGTCCGAAAAGATGGTATCGTGCACATACTCGGCAAGATCGCCGCCCCGGTAGCCCGATACGATCTGCTCCGCCGTGCAGGGAGCAAGCCCCGCAACATGCTGAAAGAGAAAACGGGGGAGATCTTCGGGGAGAGGGGGAGAAAGCAGCGCATAAAGTGCGGGAAGATCGGAAGGGTCTGTCTTGTCCTGCGGGACGGGGGGAAGATAGGGAGCCCCCGGCAAGATCGCCCTTCGGCAGTTTTCGTCGATGGTCGTCGTCTTGAGCGCGCCCAAAATGACGCCCTTTTCCGTCAAAAGGATGTTGGAGTATTTGCCCATGATCTCGACGCGCAGCTCCCGCTCTGCCGTCGAAAAGTCGGAAAAGCAGACAAAGCGGAAGATGAGGATGCGCTCAAAGCCCGGCGTCTCCACGCTCAAGATCTCCGCACCCTGAAAATACTTCCGAAGCAGCATGCAGAAATTGGGCGCGGTGAGAGGGTTGGGCGGGTTGTCCGTCGTGAAATAAACCCCGCAATCGGCAGCATTCGCGTTGATCGTCAGTTTCAACGTGCCTTTTTGCGTGTATATAAGAAGGGAGAGTTCTTCTTTCCCGGGCTGATTGATGCGGTTGATGCGTCCGCCGCGGAGGGAAGAGGAAAGCTCTTTGGCGAGAAGTCGTATGGTGAAAGTATCCTGCGGCATAGGGCCTCCTGCATGGTCGCTCCTTGCTGTTCTATGCAGTCATTATACCCGAAAAAAGCAAAATTGTAAATAAAAACGCTTTTCTTTCTCGCCCCGTTATGTTAAAATAGTTAGGCGAAAATATCCGATCAGAAACAACTATCATTACCGTCGGAAAAATGAGGAGCTATTTATGAATTACCAGGTAGAGACAGCAGAAAAGAGCACCGTCAAGATCACCATCACCTTCACGCCCGAAGAGTGGAACGATGCCAACAACGAAGCTTACAAGCAGAACCGCGGCAAGTACGCCGTCAACGGCTTCCGCAAGGGCAAGGTCCCCAAGAACGTCCTTGAAATGTACTACGGCAAGGGCCTCTTCTATGAAGACGCGCTCAATCTGCTCTATGCCAAGCACTACGGCGCCATCCTCGAGAAGGAGAAAGATAACTTCACGGCAGTCGGCGATCCTTCGCTCTCCGTCGACGACATTTCCGACGAAAAAGTCGTGCTCATCGCGGAAGTTCCCGTAAAGCCCGACGTTGAGATCGAGACCTACAAGGGTATAAAGATCCCCGAATTCGTATATACTGTTTCGGACGCCGACGTCGACAAGGACATCGAAGACACCCGCCTTCGCCTTGCAAAGGACGAAGAAGTGACGGATCGCGCCGCAGAGATGACGGATACCGTCAACATCGACTTTACAGGCAAGATGGACGGCAAGGCGTTCGAGGGCGGCACCGCGGAAGGGTATGACCTCACGCTCGGTTCCCACCAGTTCATCCCCGGCTTCGAAGAAGGCGTCGTCGGCATGAACATCGGCGAGACGAGGGATATCGAAGTCACCTTCCCCGAAGACTATCAGGCAGAAGAGCTCAAGGGCAAGAAAGCCGTCTTCACGGTCACGCTTCACAAGATCACGGGCAAAGTCCGCCCCGAGCTTAACGAGGAATTCGCAAAGAAGATGGGCAGCGACTCCGTGGACGCTTACCGCGCCAAGGTGAGAGAGCGCCTCGAGCGCAACGCCGCTTCTCGTTCCCTCAACGAGACGGAGAACTCCATCATCACCGAGATCGCCAAGGGCGCCAAGGCGGAGATCCCTCAGGCGATGATCGACAAGCAGAACGAATTCGCCCTGCAGCGCCTTGAGTACAACCTCATGTATCAGGGCATCCGCCTCGACGACTATCTCAAGTACCTCAACACGACGAGAGAGGCGTATATGCACACCTTCGACGAGGAATCGAAGCGCACCGTACTGCATCAGCTCATCGTCGAGAAGATCATCAAGCTCGAAAACATCGAAGCGACGCAGGAAGAGATCGACGCAAAAGTTGCAGAACAGGCAAAGAGCGTCGGCAAAGAGGCCGAGGAATACAAAAAGACGATGGATCCCCGCCAGTTCGAATACATCGAATCGGATATCAAGGTAACCAAGCTCTTTGACTTCCTCAAAGCAAACAACGAAATGATCAAGCAAGAGGAGAGCAAGTAATGGAAAGAAGCGTGCTCATTCCCTATGTCGTGGAGCGCACGTCGGGCGGCGAGAGAAGCTACGATCTTTACTCCCGCCTTCTCGAAGACCGCATCATCTTCCTCGCGGGGGAGATCGACGACGCCGTTGCAAACACGGTCGTCGCCCAGCTCATTTACCTCGAAGCGAAGGATCCCGGCAAGGACATCAGCCTGTATATCAACAGCCCGGGCGGCTCCGTTTCGGCGGGTCTTGCGATCTACGACACGATGAATTATATCAAGTGCGATGTCTCGACCATCTGCATCGGCATGGCGGCGAGCATGGCGGCGTTCCTGCTCTCGTCGGGCGCAAAGGGGAAGCGCTTCGCCCTCAAAAACAGCGAAGTGATGATCCACCAGCCTTTGGGCGGCGCACAGGGGCAGGCGAGCGACATCAAGATCCACGCGGAACACATCTTAAAGACCAAGGACAAGCTCAACCGCATCCTTGCGGCGAATACGGGGAGGCCCCTCGAAGTCATCGAGCGCGATACGGACAGGGATAACTTCCTTTCTGCCGACGAAGCGCTTTCCTATGGTCTTATCGACCGCGTGTACGATAAGAGATAACATTTCTATCCGGAGGATCAAATGGGTAAATACGAACCGAGCTGTTCTTTCTGCGGAAAGGAAAAATCCAAGACAAAAAAACTGATCGCAGGTCCCGACGGGATCTACATTTGCGACGAATGTGTGGAACTTTGCAAGGATATGCTCGACAAGATGCCCTCTTCCTCTCAGCAGGAAAAGGTCCCGCTCAAAAAGCCGAGCGAGATCAAGGAAGAGCTCGATCACTATATCGTCGGGCAGGACAAGGCAAAGCGCGTTCTCTCCGTTGCCGTCTACAACCACTATAAGCGCATCAATTCGCTTGCAGAGGGCAAGAAGGACGATGACGACGTGGAGATCGAAAAGAGCAACATTTTGCTCCTCGGCCCCACGGGAAGCGGCAAGACGCTGCTTGCCCGTACGCTTGCAAAGATCCTGAACGTTCCCTTCGCGACGTGCGACGCGACGACGCTGACGGAGGCGGGCTATGTGGGCGAGGACGTCGAAAACATTCTCTTAAAACTCATCCAGAACGCCGATTACGATATAGAGAAGGCGCAGCGCGGCATCATCTATATCGACGAGATCGACAAGATCGCGAGAAAGGGCGAAAACGTCTCCATCACGCGCGACGTCTCGGGTGAAGGCGTGCAGCAGGCGCTTTTAAAGATCATCGAATCGACGGTCGCAAACGTGCCTCCGCAGGGCGGCAGAAAGCACCCGCAGCAGGACTGCATGCGCATCGATACGACAAACATCCTCTTCATCTGCGGCGGTGCGTTCGTCGGGCTCGACAAGATCGTCGCCGCCCGCAAGGACGACGCGGGGCTCGGCTTCGGCGGCAACGTCAAGATGGGCGCGAACGAAGTGGACTACACGCTCCTTGACGACGTCAAGCCGCAGGATCTCACCAAGTTCGGCCTCATCCCCGAATTTGTCGGCCGTATCCCGATCGTCGTGAGTTTGCAGGCGCTCGACGAAGACGCGCTCGTCAACATCCTCACGCAGCCGAGGAACGCCATCATCAAGCAGTACCAAAAGCTGGTCGGGCTGGACGGCGTGAAGCTCACCGTGGAGGACGACGCCGTGCGCGAGATCGCCAACACCGCCATCCGCTTAAAGACGGGGGCAAGAGGGTTGAGGACGATCATCGAAGGGCTGATGACGGATGTCATGTACGACATCCCGACCAAGAACAACGTAGAGGAGGTCATCATCACCAAGGGGTGCGTGATGAACGGCGATAAGCCCACCCTCGTCTACAAAAAATCCGCATAAAGAACAGCGAAGGAGCCGAAACATCTCGGCTCCTTTTCCGTGCTTCGGGCAGAGCGGCAAACGCGGCAAACGTGCGGCGATCTTGCAAAACACCGCGGATTTCCTTGCTTTTTCCATAAAAATATGCTAAGATAAGAGCATCTGAGCGGAAAGAGTCTTTCTGACCGTAAAGAGCCGAAGATCAACTGTTTGGGCGCAGTTTTGCGCCGTTTTCGCCTCTTTTCCGCGCAGGGAAGGAGGCTTTTTATGTCCGAAGAAAAGCGCATCGCCGTGCTCTCCGTCATTGTGGAGGACCGCGCCGCAACGCCCGCCCTCAACGGCTATCTCTCCGAATTCGGGGAATACATCGTGGGCAGGATGGGCATCCCGTACCGCGAAAAGGGCGTCTCGGTGCTCTCAGTCGTCCTCGATGCGCCGAACGGCGTCATCAACGCGCTCACGGGCAAGATCGGCAGCCTTCCCGGCGTGAGCGCCAAGACTTTATTCAGCAAATATTAAAGGAGTTCTTGTATGAAACACCCTGTCTCACTCGCACTCGGCGCTGTCTTTCTCGGCGCCGCAGCACTCGGCTTGGCCGCCTGCAAACAAGACGCCGATACCGACAAAACGTATTCCGTCTATGCGCCCGACGGCGCGCCCGCGCTCGCCCTCGTGAATGCCATCGAAGACAAAGCGGAAAAATTTGAATATCACGTCGTCGACTCTTCGACCATCCAGACCTATGTCTCGGGCGAAGAGCCCGCCGCCGACTTCTGCATCCTGCCTCTCAATGCTGCGAGCAAAGTCCTCGGCACGGGCACGACCTATCAGATGCTCGGTACGGTAACGAACGGCAATCTCTTTTTCCTCTCGGCGGAGGACAACGAGGACCTGACGAAAGATAATTTATCGACGCTTGTCGGCAAGTCGGTGGGGGTGGTGCAGCTTCCCAATGTTCCCGGGCTCACGCTGCAAGCCGTGCTCAACAAGTACCATATCGACTATCAGATCGTCGAAAACGACGGCGAGAAAGCCGCGGACAAGGTCAATCTCATCGCCTTCGATCCTGCAAACGTCACGCCCGCAAGGGGATGCGACTACTATCTCTGCCCCGAACCCGCGGCAAGCACGAAGATCAAAGGCACGGCAAGCGCTCAAAAACCCTTCCGCATGGCGGGGGATCTTCAGGCGCTCTACGGCGGGGACGAGGGCTATCCGCAGGCGGTGCTCGTCGCGAAAAAGTCTGTCCTCGAAGGCGACAAAAACGACAAAGACGTGGTGAAAACCATGCTCTCCTACATGAAAGAGAGCGGCGCATATCTCAAAACGGTGACGCCCGAGACGGTGCTCTCCGCGCTCGACGGCGTGCGCACGGAAGGGCTCTCCGCTTCCTTCAACGCCAACAATCTGACAAACGAAGTCATTGCAAACTGCTCCGTCCGCTTCTCGCCTTCCGGCGAGTGCAAAGAGAGGGTGAACGCCTTCCTCGAAGAACTCATCGCCGTCAACGAGTCCGCCGCCAAGGCAGTCTCCGACGATTTCTTCTATAACGCATAACGTTTTGAAACAGCGCATCTTATTTTCCGTCGCGGCGCTCATTGCGGTCTGGCTCGTTTGGATCGTCGCCTTCCGCATCATCGCCAACGACTACATCCTGCCCTCCTTTTCGGAGACCGCCGCCGCTCTCTTCCAAACGCTGGGAGAGGGAGCGTTTTGGCGTGCGCTTTTGAATACGCTCGGAAGGACGCTCCTCGCATTCGCCGTATCCATCGTTTTGGGCGTGGGGCTTGCCCTCCTTGCACGGCTCTTCCGAGGCGTCCGCTCCTTCTTTGCGCCGCTTATTTCCATCCTGCGCACGCTCCCCACGATGGCGGTCATCCTCATCCTTCTCATCTGGACAACGCCTTCGGTGGCGCCCGTCATCGTTGCGGGGCTCGTGCTCTTTCCCGCCGCCTATGCGGCGGCGCTCACCGCGATGGACGAAGTGCATGAAAGCTACGGCGCGCTCTCCCGCGCCTACGGCGTGACGAGGACAAGGCAGGCGCTGAGAATGTATCTGCCGCTCTCCGCGCCCTCTGTTTTGGGGCAGGCGGGGGCGATCCTTTCGATGGGACTCAAGATCGCAGTCTCGGGCGAAGTGCTCTCTTCGACGGCAAAGAGTCTCGGCGGCATGATGCAGGAAGCCAAACTCTTTTTGGAGATGCCGCGTCTTCTGGCGCTCACGCTTGCTGCCGTCCTTTTGGGCTTTCTTCTCGAAGGGCTGTGCGCGCTTCTTGCCAAACTTTGTATGAGGTGGCGCAGATGATCTTATCGCACGTCACAAAACAATACCGCACCGTTCGGGCGCTCGACGATCTTTCGCTCACGATCGAAGAGGGCAGGATCACGGCGGTGCTCGGCGAGAGCGGCGCGGGCAAGACGACGCTATTAAGCTGCATCATGGGTCTCATCCCGTTCGAAGGGGAGATCGACGGCGAAGGGGGCAAAAGACCTAAGCGGCGGGAAGACTGTTCCTATCTCTTTCAGGATGCGCTGCTCCTTCCCAACCTGACGGCGGAAGAAAATATCGATCTCGTCCTTCCCAAGGGGATGGGGGAGAAAACGCGCGAGATGCTCGCCCGCGTGGGGCTCAAGGGGAAGGAAAAAGCCTATCCGCACGAGCTTTCGGGCGGGGAAAAACAGCGCGTCTCCATTGCGCGGGCGTTCTTGTATCCGCACAAGCTCCTTTTGATGGACGAACCCTTTTCTTCTCTCGACCTTGCTTTAAAGCGCGCGCTCATGGAACTCGTCCGCTCGCTCCGCGAAGAGGAGGGGGGAACGGTGCTCTTCGTCACGCACGACGTGCAGGAAGCGGCGTTCCTTGCCGAGCGTGCCCTCGTGCTGCACCGGGGGAAGCTCATCGGCGATCTTCCGATCGATGCGCCCTACCCGCGCGACCTGCTCTCTCCGCCGCCCGAGGCAAGAGAGCTTGCCCGCATCCTTTTAGAGACGGGTGAAATAAAATGAATTTCTCTGCACATCTTGACAGCGCGCCTTTGGTGCGCTATTATGTTATATAAGCGTTTATTTGGAGGAAATTATGAAAGTTGTCATCATTGGCGGCGTTGCAGGCGGCGCGAGCTGCGCGGCAAGGCTGAGAAGGCTCTCGGAAGATGCCGAGATCGTGCTCTTCGAGCGCGGCGAAAACATCTCGTATGCGAACTGCGGTCTTCCATACTATCTGGGCGGGATCATCCGGGAGGAGAGCGCGCTCACCGTCGCCTCGCCCGCGCTCCTTCAAAACCGCTTCCGCATCGACGTGCGCGTCAGGTCGGAAGTGGTTGCCATCGACCGCGATGCTCACACCGTCACCGTGCGCACCCCCGAAGGGGAATACCGGGAGTGTTACGATAAACTCGTCCTGACGCCGGGCGCATCGCCCAAGACCTTCGGGCTTTCGGGCGAGGGCGTCTTCACCCTGCGCGACGTTCACGATACGCTTGCGATAGAGCGCTATCTGAAAGAAACGGGCGCAAAAGAAGTCCTCGTTGCGGGCGGCGGCTTCATCGGCGTGGAAATGGCGGAAAACCTCACGCACCGCGGGCTCAAAGTGACGCTCGCGGAATTCGCGCCGCAGATCATGCCTCCCTTCGACCCCGAACTTGCCCTACTCCTTTCAGACGCGCTTGAAAAGGGCGGCGTCAACGTCAGAACGAATACGGGCGTCAAGGCGATCGAAAAGCAGGGGGACGCTCTCACCGTGACCTTTACGGACGGTTCTAAGGCGCAGACGGGTGCAGTCGTGCTCGCGCTCGGCGTCGCGCCCGAAACGGCGCTCGCCAAAGCTGCGGGGCTTCAAATCGCAGAAAACGGCGGCATTGCCGTCGACGAGCGAATGTGCACCTCCGACCCCGATATCTTCGCGGCGGGGGATGCCGTCAGCGTCCTCGGCGCAAACGGGAAGGAAACGCTGGTGCCGCTTGCAGGCCCTGCCAACCGCCAAGGGAGGAGCGTCGCTCAAAACCTTTTGGGCGGCAGCGAGACGAACGGGAAGAGGGTACTCGGCGCGAGCGTCGTGCGCGCCTTCGGGACGGTCGGCGCGTGCGTCGGGCAAAACGAAAAACAGCTCAAACGCGACGGCACCGCGTACCGCAAGATCTATACCTTCCCGCTCTCGCACGCGGGCTATTACCCGGGCGGCACGTCGATCGCCATGAAGCTTTTGTATGATGAGAAGGGGAGCATCCTCGGCGCACAGGCGGTGGGGAGCGAGTATGTGGAAAAGCAGATCGACGTCATTTCGGTCGTCATGAAGCTCGGCGGTACGGTGCACGATCTTGCAGAGCTCGAACTTTGCTATGCGCCGCCCTTCAATTCCGCCAAGAGCCCCGTCAATATGCTCGGCTTTGTCGTCGAAAACGAGCTCTCCGGGCTCTGCCCCATGATGACCCCCGACGAATTGACGAAGGACACCTTCCTCCTCGACGTGAGGAACCCGCAGGAGCTTTTGACGGTGGGGGAATTTCCGAACGCCGTCAATATCCCGCTCGATGTGCTGAGAGAGCGGCTTGGCGATCTCCCCAAAGACCGTCCCATCGCCGTTGCCTGCATGGTGGGGCTGCGCGGCTATATTGCAACGCGCATCCTGCGCCAGCACGGCTTTGATGCCATCGACCTTTCGGGCGGCTACCGCGCCTATGCGCTCTTGAAGCGCGCGGGGCTCGTCACAAGATAAATGCAGAAGACAAGGAGCACCTATGGAAAAAGTCATTCTCGATCCCAAAGTCAAAAAGAATTTCGGCTTCGGCTGCATGCGCCTTCCCATGCAGGGGAAGGAAGTCGACCTTACAGAGTTCACCAAGATGGTGGACGCCTTCCTTGCCGCAGGGTTCAACTATTTCGACACGGCGCACGGATACCTCGAAGGGAAGAGCGAGACGGCGTTAAAGGCCTGCCTCACCTCGCGCTATTCGCGCGAAGAATACGTCCTCACCGATAAGCTCTCCAACAACTTTTTTAACAAGGAGGAGGACATCCGCCCCTTCTTCGAGAGCCAGCTTCAAGCGTGCGGCGTGGAGTACTTCGACTTCTATCTCATGCACGCGCAGGACCGCAACAACTTTGAAAAGTACAAGCGATGCCGCGCCTACGAGACGGCGTTTGCCCTCAAAGCAGAGGGGAAGGTGCGCCGCGTCGGGCTCTCCTTCCACGACAAAGCGGAAGTTTTGGAGCGCATCCTCTCGACCTATCCCGAAGTGGACGCGGTGCAGATCCAGTTCAACTATGTGGACTATGAGGACGCTTCCGTCGAGAGCCGTAAGTGCTACGAAGTGTGCCGCAAATTCGGCAAGCCCGTCATCGTCATGGAGCCCGTCAAGGGCGGCAGCCTCGTCAACCTGCCTACGGGCGCCAAGCAAATTTTGGAATCGCTCGGCGGCGGAAGCCCCGCAAGCTACGCCATCCGTTTTGCGGCGGGCTTCGAGGGCATCGCCATGGTGCTCTCGGGCATGGGCAATATGCAGATGATGGAAGACAACATCGGCTTTATGAAGGACTTTCAGCCCCTCAGCGCCGAAGAGATGGAGGCGATCGGGAAGGTGCGGGAAATTTTCCGCGCCCAGGATATCATCCCCTGCACGGCGTGCCGCTACTGCACCGACCAATGCCCCAAGCGCATCCCCATCCCCGATCTGTTTGCCTGCCTCAACTCCAAGCGCACCTTCAAGACGTGGAACGCCGATTATTACTATCACAACGTCCACGCCACAGACGGCGGTTCTGCGAGCGACTGCATCCGATGCGGCAAGTGCGAAGCCATCTGCCCGCAGCACCTGCCCATCCGTTCGCTCCTTCAGGACGTCGTCAAAGAATTCGAGGCCTGATCGGGCGAAAATAACGCAATACTTAAAAATAAGGAGTTTTCTATGTTAGAACAAGTGATGACCACGCGCAGCTGTTCGCTGAAAGTCAAACTTACCGTCAAAGGGCTCGTCTCGTTCGGGCTCATCGTCCTTGCCGTTCTTCTGCCGCAGCTCGTCCATCTGACCCTCGGTCAGGCGGGCGGCGTCAGGTGGCTCCCGATGTATCTTCCCGTGCTGCTCGCAGGGTGCCTGCTCGGCGTGAGATGGGGGATGGGCGTCGGCGTATTGTCGCCCGTTGTGAGCTTTGCGCTCACCACGCTTTGGGGCGATCCCATGCCCGCGGCGGCACGCCTTCCCTTCATGATGGCGGAACTCTGCGTCTTCGCGGCAGTTTCGGGTCTCTTTTCAAAACAGATCGCAAAGAACGGCTGGATGGCGTTCCCCGCCGTGCTCTTGGGCGCCGTCGCGGGGAGAGCGTTCTTCCTGCTCCTTGCCGTCCTCTTCCAAAGCGTCGCGCCTTTTACGGTCGAAGCCGTACTTTCGCAGATCGAAGCGGGGCTTTCGGGGCTCGTCTTGCAGGCAGCAATGGTGCCGCTTCTCGTGATGGGGCTTCGCGCCCTCATCCAAAGGGAGAGGGAATGAACGACCTCGAACGGGCAAAAGAGGGGCTCAACGGGCATACGCTCTGCCTCTTGCGGGGGGAAGAAGTCCTCATACGGGACGAGCGCGGGATCGCGCCCATGATGGCGCTGCTTGCAGAGGGGAAGGACCTTATCGGCTTTTCCGCCGCCGATCGCGTGGTGGGAAAGGCGGCGGCGATGCTCTTTGTCAAGGCAAAGATCAAGGAACTCTTCGCCGAGACGATCTCAAGATCGGCAGCGGAATTTTTGCGAAACAGCGGACTGCCGTTCTCCTATCGGACGATGACGGAATACATCGTCAACCGCGACGGAACGGGCCGATGCCCGATGGAGAGCGCCGTCCTTTCCTGCAACGACGCAGAGGAGGGGTACCTTCTCTTACAGCAAAAACTTGCCTCTGCTTTTTGAGTGAGATAAGGAAGAGATATGTATAATGATTGGATTGAAGAAAGTATCCACAGTTTGCGGCTTTGTCAGCAAGGGATCGATTCAAATAATAGGGATACAATAGAGGGACAAGAGGCCTTTCTTAAAGAAAATATGCCCGTGAAGCAATATTCCTATCTGTTTTTATGGGAAATTCCTGAGCTTGTGAATAAGACACAAGATCATATCGGTATAAGCGCTTTTATAGATAAGAGCTTGCTAAAATATGGAGAGGTTCTTTTTCAAAAGAAAATAAGGAAAGAAGGAAAAGATAATTATTTTGGATTTTTACAATTTGATTTCGATTATAGCACGATAATAGATTTCCTACATACGTATCCTTATTCGATTTTCGTATTAGAAAATAAAATCACAAAAAATCTTTTTGAACAGGTTATAAATATTGTTTTAGCGCAAAAAAATTACGAAGATATTGTTACAGGCAACATTATGGAGAAGAACCGTATCCAAATCTTAAGCTACTATGAGAGTGCCAGTCCATTTCGACATATCTATAACAAGGGTAACCTCAAAGGAACTTTGGAGGTTCAGATTTTTGAGATAATCCATTAAGAAATTGCATGGAATTTGTAAGTTTTTTATAACTTTACCCGCGCACCGCGCGATCCCCGTTTTTTATAAAAGGAAACAGCTTGAGTTCTCTCAAGCTGTTTCAAAACGCGCCTTGCGGTTAAAGGGCTCCCGCAAAAATTTTGCAAGGCAAAAGATTTGTGGGAAAGGTTCACTATATCAAAGGGCTCCCAAAAAAGATTTGTGCAGCAAAGATTTTTTGGGAAAAGGAGGAACCGACGTTACAATAAGGCCTTCGCCGAATGGCGAAGGCCTTCAAAAAACGTCGCGTTCCGACGATGGAGCTGCTAACCGGATTTGAACCGGTGACCTCGTCCTTACCAAGGACGTGCTCTACCTCCTGAGCCATAGCAGCATTGTTTGCTTGACTTGCAACGCAGTCTCCCGCGTCACAGCTTTCATATCATACCAAAAAGCCGCGTTCAAGTCAAGCGATATTCGCACATTTTCGCAAAAATCCGTGCCTTTTTTTAGGAGATCACAGAACGCCTGCCAGCAGGTCGTTCATGTCATATTTTCCCGCAGGCTGAGATGTTAGCCACTCCGCCGCCCGCAGCGCACCCTCGGCAAATACCATGCGGCTGCGCGCCGAATGGGAGAGGGTGACGATCTCATCCTGCCCCGCGAACATGACTTCGTGTTCGCCGACGATGGTGCCGCCGCGCACGGCATGGATGCCGATCTCACGCTTTTCGCGCGCCCCGACGAGCCCGTGCCGCCCATAGACATTTTCCTTATTCCCGCCGAAGCCTTCGTTGACGCTCTTTGCGAGCATGAGCGCCGTCCCCGAAGGGGCGTCCTTTTTCATGTTGTGATGGCGTTCGACGATCTCGGCATCGAAAGCATCGCCGAGCACTTCCGCCGCCTTTTTGACGAGCATCTGCAAGAGGTTGACGCCGACGGAAAGATTCCCCGTCTGAAACACGGGGATGACGTTTGCAGCTTCCAAAATGAGCGCCTCGTCCTCGTCGGAGAACGCCGTGCCCGCAATGACGATGCCGATCTTGCGCGCCTTGCAGAAATCGAGCCGTTCCTTCACAGAGGAAGCGGGGGAGAAGTCGATGACAGCGTCCGCCTCTTCCTTCACTTCCGCAAAGCTTTGATAGACAGGGAAGGGCATGGGGGCGGGGGAGACGTCGACGCCCGCCGTCACCGTGACGCCGCGCTCCGAACAGAGCTGCGCGACGTTCCTTCCCATCCTGCCGCATGCGCCGCAGAGGATGATCTTCATGCCTTCACCTCCAGCCCGAACTCTTTCATGGCGTTCAGAAGCACGGCGCGGTGAGCCTCCTCGATCTCCGAAAGGGGAGCGCGGGGAATGCCCGCACGGAACCCGAGCGCATTCATGCCCGCTTTGGCGGGAATGGGGTTGACCTCGATAAAACATGCCTTGGAAAGGGGGATGAGCTTATCGTTGCATTCGTTGGCGCGCTTCAGATCGCCTGCAAGGACGGCGTCGCACAGTTCCTTGACGCCCGCGGGCGCGATGTTGGAGACGACGGAGATGACCGCAGTTCCCCCCGCCGCCAGGATGGGCATATTGAGGGCATCTTCGCCCGAATAGAGGTCGCACTTGCCGCGGATGAGGCGCGCCGTTTCCAGCACCTGCGCCATATTCCCGCTCGCTTCCTTGATGCCCGCAATGTTGGGGATCTCGGCGATCTTCGCCATCGTCTCGGGCAGGATATTGACGCCCGTGCGGCCGGGCACATTATAGCAGATGACGGGGAGCTTCGTCGCCTCCGCAATGGCCTTATAGTAGGCGACAAGGCCGTTCTGCGTGCACTTGTTATAGTAGGGCGTGACGGCGAGGATGCCGTCAGCTCCCAGCTTTTCGGCGCGGATGGTGCCTTCGACCGCCTTCTGCGTGTTGTTGCTGCCCGTGCCGATGACGATCTTGACGCGGCCCGCCGCCTTTTTGACGGCATAGCGGATGAGCGCTTCCTTCTCTTCTTCGGTCATGGTGGCGGGCTCGCCCGTCGTGCCGAGCACGATGAGAGCGTGCGTTCCGCCCGCGATCTGGTATTCCATCATCTCGCCGAACGCTTCGAGATCGACGCCGTTCTCGTTGAACGGGGTGATCATCGCCGTTGCAGACCCTCTCAAAAATCCGGTCATGGTATCCTCCCTATATTTCGCCTGAAAAGGCGGTCTCAGTCAAAATATCCCTTTGCCGCAAGGAGCTCTGCAAGCAGCACCGCGCCGCCCGCCGCACCGCGCAGCGTGTTGTGGGAAAGCCCCACAAAGCGGTAATCAAACAGCGCATCCTCTCTCAGTCTGCCCGCGCTCACCGCCATGCCGTTTTCCAGCATCCTGTCGAGCTTGGGCTGCGGGCGGTTGTCTTCCTCGAAGTAGTGGAGGAACTGCTTGGGCGCAGAGGGAAGAGCAAGCTTCTGCGGCTCTCCTTCAAAGTCTGCCCACGCCTTGAATATCTCTTCCTTCGTGGGCTTGTTTGCGAACTTCACGAATACCGCCGCCGTGTGGCCGTCCGAAACGGGCACGCGCAGGCACTGCGCCGTGATGACGGGCCCCGCTGCAGGAACGATCGCGTCGCCTTCGATGCCGCCCCAGATCTTGAGGGGCTCCTGTTCGCTCTTTTCCTCTTCGCCGCCGATGTAGGGGATGACGTTATCGACGATCTCGGGCATCGTTTCGAACGTCTTGCCGGCTCCCGAGATCGCCTGATAGGTGCAGACGGCGCAGCTCTCGATGCCGAACTTCTTCAAAGGATGAAGAAGGGGGACATAGGACTGCAAAGAACAGTTGCTCTTGACGGCGATAAAGCCGCGCTTGGTCCCGAGGCGCTTTCTCTGCGCAGGAATGATCCCGAGGTGTTCGGGATTGACCTCGGGGATGATCATGGGAACGTCGGGCGTGAAACGGTGCGCCGAATTGTTGGAGACGACGGGGATCTCGAGCTTTGCATACGTTTCCTCGAGGGCGCGGATCTCTTCCTTCTTCATATCGACAGCGCAGAACACGAAATCGACCTTTCCGACAAGGCTCTTTGCATCCGCCGTCGCATCGAGGACGACCATTTCCTTGGCATAGGCGGGGATGGGGCGGGTCATCGCCCATTTATGGCCGACCGCTTCTTCATAGGTCTTGCCCGCGGAGCGCGCGCTCGCGAGCAGGGCAACGGGGGTGAACCAGGGATGGCCTTCGAGCAGCGTCACGAAGCGCTGACCGACCATTCCCGTAGCGCCGACGACGGCGACACGATAGTGTAAATTCTGCATGGATGAACTCCTTATATAAAATGCTTGAAAACAAAAAGACGGTGAACGATCACCGCCTTGCTCTTTTTTCTCGTCCCTTCGAAAAGTTCCGAAGTCCGCCGAAAGCGCATCACCGCGGTGACAGTAATAAGGGTATTCTCCCTTATTCCCAACGCACGGCAAGAGGATGCGCATGCGTTTCGGCGGCGATACCCTTTCCTGTTCCTTCATGGGGAAACCTCTTTTTCCCTCGGGAAGAGTACTCTTGTTCGTCCGCTCCTCTGTTCAGCGACTCTATTTTAACATATGCCATGTGAAAAGTCAAAGAATTTCCCTCGGAACAGTTGAAATATTTTCCGTTTCGTGTTAAAATACTCTCATCGGGTCGTCCCGTCTCATTGAATTTTGCACACATCTTAGGAGAAACATATGGCAGACAGAGAACGCAAGGGCCTTGTTGCCCGTTGGCTGGAAGGCAAAGAACGCAGCGAAGATTACGCGCGCAGTACGCTTCCTTCCAACCGCTGGCAGCTCTTTTGGGATATCATGAAAGGGAGATTCGGAAGATTGATGCTCGTCAATCTTCTGACTCTTATCACCTTCGTGCCTCTCATCCTCGTATATTTCTGGCGCTATATGGTGACCGCGGCGCAGGATCTTATCGGTCCGTACGGTTCCGGTCTCGGCGTGGGGTATCCGGTGATCCCCAACGTCGTGGGCGTTGCCGAGCGGGCGGCGCTGCAAAACGATCTTCTCTTTTTTGCCCTTTTCATCGTCGCGGGGCTCATCGCCGCCGTCGGCATCTCCGGCGGGATGTATATCATCCGCAACCTCATCTGGACGGAGGGCATCTTCGTCGCCAATGACTTCGTGCGGGGGATCCGCCGCAACTATTGGAACGTGTTCGAAGCTGTCCTTCTGTTCACGATCACGCTTTTCGTCGCACAGACGATGGGCAATCTTGCCGATTACCTTATCGTTTTGGATATCGCTCCCGGCTGGATGCTCGCCTCCAAGATCATCGGCTATGTGCTCGTCGCGCTCATGGGGCTCATCTCGCTCTGGATGATCTCGCTCGGGATCAACTACAAACAAGGGCCCTGGGCGCTCTTCCGCAACGCCGTCGTCATGACGGTCGGAACGCTCCCGCAGACGGTGTTTTTCGCAGTGCTCGCGCTCATTCCCGTCGGGCTGCTCTTTACGGGCATCAGCTTCCTCGTCGTGATCGCGGTCATCGTGATGCTGCTCTTCGGCCTTTCCTACGTCATGCTCGTATGGATGGACTATTCGCAGTGGGCATTCGATAAATTTATCAACCCCAATCTCGGCGTCAAGACGGGCAGAGGCCTTTACAGCCGTACCCCGCAGGAAGACAAGATCGGCGGCAATGCGTCCGCAGGGGAGAGCTCCGCCGCGATGCAGGAGTATCGCCGCATGATCCTCGCGCAGGGCAAGAGCAAACTCGTCAGCCGTCCCATCAAGCCGCTCGACGACGGGCTCGAAGTCTATCAGCTGCCCGATTCCTTCTCGCGCGACGATCTGCGCCGCCTCAAAGAGAGCAAAGACGCCATCGACGAAGACGTCAAAGCCTACGAAGAAGAGCATAAGGACGACGAGCAGTACGTCGAATACAACAAGCAGTTCGACGAACTCGAACGCGCGCTCGAGGGCGACGGAGACAAGAAAAAGAAGAAGCTCAAAAAAGCGCCCAAAATGCTCAACAAGCGTTGAGGTACGCCATGAAGGAAGCTTACGGTCCGCTCGCCGAGTGGTTCGAATACTTGAATGACGACTGCGACTATGCTTCATGGTCGCAGTATTTTATTGACGGGCTCTCGTCGCTCGGCGCAGGCCTCTGCGGGCTGGAGCTCGGCTGCGGGAGCGGCGCTTTCTGCCGCGCTCTCACGCGGGCGGGATACCATATGGAGGGCGCGGATCTCTCCGCCGCCATGCTCACCAAGGCAGACCGGCTCGCGCGGGAAGAAGGGCTCCGTATCCCGTTCTTCCTGGCAGACGCCTCCGCGCTGAAAGCCCCGAAACAGTACGACTTCATACTCTCGCCCAACGACTGCTTCAATTATATCCCGCAAAAAAAGCTGCCCGCCGCCTTTGCCCGCGTCGCCAAAGCGCTCAAAAAGGGAGGCATCTTTTGGTTCGACGTAAGTTCCTCATACAAATTGCACCATAAAGTTGCAGATAATATCTCTGCGGACGACCGTGAGGACGTGACCTATCTCTCCTTCAATTCCCTTGCAAAAGATAGGGTAGAGATGGACGTCACGCTCTTCGTCAAACGAAAAGACGGAGCGTTCGACCGCTTTGACGAACACCACACCCAATATATCCATGAAGAGGAGGATCTGTCGGCTGCGCTTTCGGGCGCAGGCTTTTCCCTCATCCGCGCCGAAGGTCATCTCGGCGAGCACAAAGAGGGGAGCGACCGATTAAATTTTATATGCCGAAAGAAATAAGCACCATCTGCCGCGGGATCGCCTGGGGCGATATTTCCCTCGCCGTTCTCGATACGACGGCGCTCGTCAACGAAGCGATCCGCCGTCATCGGCTCTCGCCCGTTGCGGCGGCGGCACTCGGACGCACCTTCACGGCGGCGGCGTACCTTTGCAGCTGGCTCAAATCGGAGGAGAGCACGCTCTCCGTTTCCGTTGCGGGAGGCGGCCCCGGCGGCAAGATCTCCGTCTCGGGCGACGGAGCGCTGCGCATGCGCGGTTTTATCGAACATCCCGACGTTGTCCTTCCGCCAAGAGCGGACGGGAAACTGGATGTGGGCGGCTTGGTCGGGCGGAACGGCACGCTCACCGTCGTGCGGGATGACGGCGAAAAATTCCCCTTCGTGGGCACGAGCCCGCTCGTCTCGGGGGAGATCGCAGAGGACTTTTCCTCCTATTTTTATTACAGCGAACAACGGCCGACCGCCATCGCATTGGGCGTACGCATCGGGAAAGAGGGGACCTGCCTCGGCGCGGGCGGCGTCTTTTTGCAGCCCTTCCCGGGCGCGCAGGAGGAACACATCATCCGCGCGGAGGAAGAGATCAAAAAATACGCTTCGATCTCCCGCATCATCCAAGAAGAGGGGATAAGTTCCATCCTTGCGCGCTTCGAAGCGGAGACGGAGAGCGAACGGCCCATCCGCTTTTGCTGCTCCTGCTCGCGCGAAAAGGCTGCGCGCGCCGTACTCTCGCTCGGAAAAGAGGAGGCGGAACGCATCGCAAGAGAGGACGGCGGGATCGCCGTCCATTGCCACGAATGCAACACCGATCACCGCTTTTCGCCCGAAGAGATCGAAAAGCTGTTTGACGGGGAGGTAATATGAGAAAGACAAAAGAAACGGACGACGGCATCCGCCGCTTAGATTTCAGCGACGAATTTTTGCTCGACAGCGCCGAAAAACGATACGAAGCGGGCGACTACATGGGCACGCTCACCATGCTCAACAAGCGCGCGGGGATGTACCGCCCCTGTGCGGATGCCTCCGCACTCTATGCGGACGTCTATGAGGCATTCTCGCTGTGGATCCCCTGCGCAGACGCCTGGTTCCGCTTCCTCGACACCTGCAACGAAGCAGACTTCGGAGAAGGATACGAGGGGCTTTCGCTCGCCTTTGCCAACATGGGAGACGCGCTTCGGGCAGAACTTTATTACCGCCGTTCCTTCGAAGTGTCGGGCGAAGTGCCGCCTTCCGATCTTGACGAAGAGGACTTTGTTCCCGAGCAGCGGCCGCAGCTCCGCCTCATCCATTCCGACGACGGCACGGTATCCGACCCCGACCTTCTTCGCCGCGGCGTGCTCTTTGTCAAATTGGGCGAACTCGACAAGGCCAAAGAGGTGCTCTCCGAGATCGAACCGGGAAGCGAAGATTTCCCCTCGGCGTGCGGACTCATCGCCATGTGCAAACTTTTGACGGGCGATACGGCAGGGGCGGCGGAAGAATGCGAGCGCATGCTCGAATACCATCCCGACAATATCCACGCGCTCACGACTTACTGTGCGGTGCTGGGCGCGCAGGATCGGAAAGAAGAGGCCAAAGCGGTGGGCAGAAAGCTTGCCGCAATGGATTCCGACTCGGCGGAAGATCTCTACCGCATCGCAACCGCACTGTGCGAAACGGGGCTCGACAGTGAGGCATATGAAAAACTCACCAAACTCAAAGGCATGCAGCCGTATGACGACAGCATCCTTTGGTTCCATGCCGTCGCGGCGTTGCGTTCGGGCAGGAAGGAAGAGGCGATCTCCTCGCTGGAGACCCTTACCACGGTCTATCCCCGCAGAGTCATTGCAACGTTATACCTCGAACGTCTGCGCGGCGACAAAGAGGTAACGATCTCTTATTTTTACCGTCTCCCGGAAGACACCTACAAGGAACTGACATCCTTCCTTCTCATGGCGGACGGCGTGGAGCCCGAGATGGCCGAACGCCTCGGCGGCGACAAAGAGATCGAAAACTACATCCGCCTTGCCTTCGATCAGCTGGAAGGGCGCGATCAAAAGCTTCAACAGCTTGCGGCAAGGGTAGCTGTAAAATGCCGCTGCGACGACGTTGTGCGCGAACTGCTGCTCGATTTCGAGGGAGACGAATTCATCAAGCTCTCCATGATGCGGGATCTCGTCCTGCGCAATGAAGACAATTCCTTCGGCGTCGTCATCTGCAATTTCTACCGCGAATTCTACACGCACAAGATGGAATTCGACGGCCGCCGTCCCGACCAATTCATGGAAGCCTTTGCGGAAGTGTACTCCCGCTATTCCATCACGGCAGACGACAACGAAAGAAAGCTCCTCTATGCCGCGGAGGACGTCAACTACACGCTCGTCGACGCGGACGCCGAAGATCTGTTTGCAGAAAAAGATGCTTTGGCAGCCGCCATTTACCGCGAAGCACGCCTTACGGACGGCGAACACGGCATCGAGACCATCGCGAACCTCTTCAATGCCAATGTGCATACCGTAAAAGAAATCTTGAACTTTCTGATCTAAGGGGACGATATGAAAAAACTCATCGATTTTGACGAACTCTTCGACCGAAAACTTGCTCAATACATGGAAGAGCACGCGGGGGAATACTCCGAAAAACAGTGGGAAGATCTCATCCCGCGCCTTTACCGCAACTTCGGCGATACGCTCATCAAGAGCGTTGGAACGACGCCCAAGGGCTATTATGCGGAAATGACGGACGAAGAGCTCGTGGAAGCCTTGAAGGCGCATCACAAAGAGGGCGTCTCCGTCTCCGACTTTTTGTGCCGCGAGCTGGAATCCCGCGGCTGTCCCGACGCGCTGCTCGCTCTCATGCAGGAGGCGGAAGGGGAACTTCTGACCCTCACCATCAACCTTGCAGGCAGCAGCAAAAAGGCGCTTCCCGTCTATCTCGACATCCTGTTGAAGACGGAGGACGAAGAACTCAAAGACACCGTCACGGAATACTTGAAGGGCAATGCGGACGCCGTCAAAGAGCGCGTGCTTGCCCTTTACCGCGAGGGCGTTGAGAGGGAATACATGCTCGAGATCCTCTCGCGCTGCAAACAGAAAGACGATGAAGTGTTCGAGATCCTTTTGAACGAGTTCCGCACCGCGCCCGACGACATCCCCATGCACGCAAGCTATCTTGCAAGCTACGGCGACGAGCGCGCCCTTCCCGTGCTCCTCGATTACATCGACCGCGACGAGACCAATTATCTCGAATATCAGGAACTCAAATATGCCATCGAAGCGCTCGGCGGCGAGTATAACAAGGTGCGCGATTTTTCTGCCGACCCTTACTTTCAGGAGATCGCCGCGCAGTCGCAGATCATGCCCGACTTCACTTCGGACAAAAAGACGGATGCATGAAAGAATACGGACGGGCGGTACGAGCCCGTCCGTTTGCTTTCATAAGAATTTAAGGAGGAACACATGGACAGAATTCAAAATTGTCAAGAAAAGTTTGAAGCACTCTTCGGCGGCAAGCCGACGCAAAACGAGGGAAACGATCCCGAATTCATGCGCATCTTGCAGCGATTCATCTTCGGCGAGGTGAGCTACACGGGTTCGCTCGACGATAAAATGCGCGAACTTATCACCGTCACTGTTCTGACCGTCAACCAAACGCTGCCGCAATTAAAAGCACACGTCGGCGCGTGCCTTCATATCGGCATTTCGCCCGTCGCCATCCGCGAAGCGGTGTACGAGTGCGCGCCCTTTATCGGCTTCCCGAAAACGCTCAACGCCATCGCCGCGATGGACGAAGTGTTTGCGGCAAACGGCATTGCCCTTCCCCTCGAAAGCGGCGAGACGGTGACGGAAGAGGACCGCTTTGCAAAGGGGCTCGCCCTGCAAAAACCCGTGTACGGCGATGAAATAAAAGACCGCTATACATGGCTGCCCGAAGAATTTGCCGAGGCGGTGCCGCGCTTTTTGACCGAGCTGTGCTTTTCCGACTTCATGACGCGAAAGGGCTTGGATCAAAAAACGCGCGAACTGCTGACCGTCGTCCTTCTAGCGGCGCTCGGCGGCGCGGAAGTGCAGGTGCGCGCCCACGTTGAGGGCGCGCTGAAAACGGGCAGCACGAAGGAAGAAGTCGTCTGCGCGCTCGTCCACGCCATGCCGTATATGGGCGTTCCGCGCCTCTTTAACGCGCTGAACTGTGCGAAAGAGCTGTTATCGTAAAAGTTCCCACAGAGCGCCGCTCCGTTTGCTTCGGAGCAGCGCACTTTATTTGCTGCTTTCGTTCATATTCTCAACTCCTCTGCCATAGGATAAACAAGAAAACAGCGGAGGGTCGTATGGAAGATTTCGGCGTTTATGAGGATATTGCCGCGCGCACGGGCGGAGAGATCTACATCGGAGTCGTCGGTCCCGTGCGGACGGGCAAATCGACGTTCATCAAGCGGTTCATGGAAGAACTCGTCCTGCCCGAGGCGGACGGAGCCAAAAAGCAGCGCATGCGCGACGAACTGCCGCAGTCGGCTTCCGGGAAGACGGTGATGACGACGGAGCCGAAATTCGTGCCCGAGGAAGCCTTTCCCGTTACCTTCGGAAAAGCCGTTGCAAACGTGCGGCTCGTGGACTGCGTCGGATTCCCCGTGCGCGGCGCAGCCGGCTTTGAAGAGGACGGGGAACCGCGCCTCGTCAAGACGCCGTGGAGCGACGCCCCCGTCCCCTTTGAAGAGGCGGCGGAAGAGGGGACGCGCAAGGTGATGCGCGACCATTCGACGATCGGCATCGTCATGACAACGGACGGCTCCGTCACGGGGATCGGACGGGAAGAGTATGAGGACGCCGAGGCGCGCTGCGTCGCCGAAATGAAAGAGGCACAAAAGCCGTTTGTCATCCTTCTCAACTGTAAACAGCCGCAAAGCGCCGAAGAACTGCGCGCTTCCTTAGAAGAACGATATTCTTCGCCCGTCATCGCCGTCAATTGCGAGGAGATGGGAAGGGAAGAGCTCACCCTCGTCTTAGAGCGCGTATTGTATGAATTCCCCGTGCTCACCGTGGATATCGAACTTCCCGACTGGATGCGCATTTTCGATGCCGATTCGCCCGTCGTAGCAGATGCGCTCGCTTCCATCCGCGCCATTGCGCCCAAGATCGAGAAGATGAGCGACTGCGCACTTTTAGACACGCTCTTTCACGAGAGCGAACGGCTCTCGCCGCCCATATCCGTCCAATTAGAGCCCGCAGCAGGGCGCGCGACGGTACGCGCAGAAGCGAAAGAGGGCGCCTTCTACCGCGTGCTCGGCGAAATGTGCGGCGCGGACATCGGAGACGATTTTGCGCTCATGAGCTATGTTGCTTCCCTCGGAGAGGCGAAGAAACTTTACGACCGTGTCGGCAAGGCGTTTGAAGAGGCGAAAGAGTGCGGTTACGGCATCGTGCCGCCCGAAGACGATGAAATGGATCTCTCGGAGCCCAAGGTTGTCAAAAAGGGAGGGCGCGTGGGCGTCAACCTGCACGCGCATGCCCCAAGCTATCACATCATCCGCGTCGATCTTACGGGAGAGGTGCGTCCCGCGATCGGAAACGAAGAGCAGAGCGAGAGTTTTGCAAAGACGCTGGCGGAAAACATGGCATCAGAACCAGAAACCGCCTGGAATACCAATATGTTCGGCAAAACGCTCAAAGAGCTCCTCGGCGACGAACTCTATGTCAAAAACCGCTCCATGGCGGAAAACGTGCAGCGAAAAATGCGGCGCACGGTGACGCGCATCGTCAACGAGGGGAAAGGCGGGGTCATCTGTATCCTCATCTGAACAAGCGGAGAGCCAAAGCGCTCTCCCTTTTTCATGCAGAGAAACAACGCCGCTTGACAAAGAGAGGTGTTTGCTTTACAATAGAGAAAAAACATTCGGGAGATAAAGCATGGGAAGAGTCGTTGTCATCGGCGGAGGAGCCGCGGGGCTTATGGCAGCCTATGCGGCAGGCAGCCAAGGCGCGCAGGTGACGCTCTTGGAACGCAACGAAAAACTCGGAAAGAAGATCTATATCACGGGAAAGGGCAGGTGCAACCTCACCAATGACTGCCCGCCCGACGAATTTTTGGAAAACGTGGTGCGCGGCGAGAAATTCCTGACGGGCGCCCTTTGGTCGTTCTCGCCCGAAGATATGATGTCGCTGTGCGAGCGCTTCTCTCTTCCCGTCAAAGTGGAGCGCGGAAACCGCGTCTTCCCCGTATCCGACCACGCGAGCGACGTTACAAAAATGTTGGAAAGAGCCTGCCTTTCGGTGGGAGTCACCATCAAGTTGCAGGAATATGTGAAGGAAATCGGCGTTTTGCATAGTACTATGCGTGACATAATAACGCAAAACGGCGTATATCCGTGCGAAGCCGTCGTGGTCGCGACGGGCGGGCTTTCCTATCCCTCGACGGGCTCCACGGGCGACGGGCTGCGTTTCGCAAAGAGTCTTGGGCACAAGATCGCCCCGTGCGTGCCGTCCCTCGTCGGGCTCAACTGCAAAGGAGATTTTTCGGCGCTTCAGGGCGTCTCTTTGAAAAATGTGTGCCTGTTTGCAATGCGCGGGGGAAAGGTCATCTTCTCCGAACAGGGAGAGATGCTGTTCACGCACTACGGCATCAGCGGGCCGCTCGTCCTTTCTCTTTCCGCACGCATCAACCGCCTTCCCTTTGCAGAACTTTCTTGCTTTATCGACTTCAAACCCGCTCTCGACCGGGAAACGCTCGATCGTCGCCTCGTGCGCGATCTTTCGGAGCGTAAGAACGAACAGATGAAAAACGTGGTGCGGGGGCTCCTGCCTTCCGCGCTCTGTCTGCCCGTTCTCAAAGAGGCAGGGATCGATCCTTTCAAACAAGCCAACGCAGTGACGCGCGAAGAGCGCGGACGCCTTCTCGATTCGCTCAAAAAATTCCCCGTCGTCCTCACTTCGTTAAGAGGCTTTGAAGAGGCCGTCGTCACTTCGGGCGGGGTGGAACTCAAAGACGTTTCTTCCAAGACGATGGAAAGCAAGATCGCCCCGGGCGTCTTCTTTGCGGGGGAAGTCCTCGACGTCGACGCTTATACGGGCGGATTCAACTTGCAGATCGCCTTCTCGACAGGGATGACCGCGGGCATTGCCGCCGCCCGCCACGCGGGAAAAATGGGCGAATGATTTGACTTTTTTACGCTCTTTGGCTATAATAGAAGCATACGAAAGAAATTACGAGGTGCATTTTTATGACGGTGATCCGCGGAGCAACGACCATCACGGCCGACGAGCCGGAAGAGATCAGAAAGGCGGTCAAGGAACTTCTCGATCAGACGGTGAGCCGCAACGGCCTGCATCGGGACGAGATCCTGAGCATCGTCTTTTCGAGTACGTCCGATATCCATTCCTATTATCCCGCAAAGGCGGCGAGGGAGGCAGGCTATTCTTCGAGCCCGCTCTTTTCTTCGCAGGAGCCCGACATCGAAGGGGGGCTTCCTCTGTGCATCCGTGTGATGCTCTTCGTCGAAAAGAACATTGAGCCGCATCATGTGTATCTCCGCGGCGCGCGCGTGCTGCGAAAAGACATCGCGACCAAGATCAACATCGCCATCGACGGGCCTGCGGGCAGCGGCAAATCGACGATGGCGAAGGCGCTCGCAAAGAGCATGAACATCCTCTATCTCGATACAGGCGCCATGTACCGCGCCTGCGCGCTCAAAGCGCTCAAAGAGAAACGAGATCTTTCGGACGAGACCGACGTCATCGACTGTATGCGCGGGCTCTCGCTCGAGATCGAATATGAAGACGGGGCGCAGAAGACCATCCTCGACGGCGAGGACGTCTCCGAGCTCATCCGCAAACCCGAAGTTTCCATGGCGGCTTCCACGGTGTCGCAGTACCCCGCGGTGCGCCTGAAAATGGTGGAAAAGCAGCGGGAGATCGCAGACAAAATGTCCTGCGTGCTCGACGGTAGGGACATCGGCACCTATGTGCTGCCCGAAGCAGACTTCAAGTTCTTCCTCACCGCCGACCCCAAAGTGCGGGCGCAGCGCCGCTATGACGAGCTCACCGCCAAGGGCTATCCGGTCGATAAACGGGCGCTCGAAGAGGAGATCGTAAAACGCGACGAACAGGATTCCTCCCGCGCCTTTGCGCCACTGAAACAGGCGGAGGATGCCGTGCTCATCGACACCTCGAATTTGACGCCCGACGAAGTGCTCGGCGAAATGAAACGCACGATCCAGGAGAAGATCTGATGAAAGAAGCATCCGAGGCCACGGAGAAGGCAAACAAAACCGGCAAAAAGACCGAAAAAAAACAGGAGCGCGTCAAACTCTTCCCTGCAAACAAGAAAGGGTATCATAAGATGCCCCTCATGGACTTTTTACGCGCGATCTTCTATCCCATCCATGCGCTTTTATATCCCTTCAAACTGCACGGGTATAAAAAAGTAGGACCGGGACCATATATCTATGTCGGCAATCACTACTGCCTGTGGGACGTCTTCTTCCCCGCGCATACGACGAAAGACGGCATCCATTATCTCGCCAAGGACTCCATCCTGCACGCGCCCGTCATCGGCGGTTGGGCAAAGGGAGTGGGGGTCATCGGCGCCATGCGCGACGGCACGGACGTTCACACCGTCATGGACGCCATGCGCGTGCTCAAAAACGGAGAGAAGATCTCCATGTTCCCCGAAGGGACGCGCAACAAGACGGGCAGCGACGAATTCCTTCCCTTCCACGGCGGTTCGGCGCTGCTCGCCATCAAAACAAAGACGCCCGTCATCCCGTTCGTTATCTGCACGCCGCCCAAGTTCCTCCGAAGGACGCACGTCGTCTTCGGCGAGCCCATGGAGCTTTCCGAATATTACGACAAAAAGCTCACGCCTGCCGATTACGAAGCGGCGGAAGAAAAGCTCAAAGCAAGGCTCTATGAGCTCCGCGCGAACTTCCGCGCCGAACAGGCGGCAAAGAAAAAGAGGAAGAAGTGAGCGGGATGCAAGTCCTCCTCGGAAAATACTGCGGCTTCTGCGCGGGAGTCAGGAAGGCGGTCGACAAGGCGCTTGCCGTACCGCCGCAGAATACCTTTATCCTCGGCGAACTCATCCATAACCCGGACGTCGTGGAACGCATCCGTTCGCGCGGCATCCCGACGGTCGAACGCGTAGAAGACGTGCCCGACGGGGCGACCCTCCTCATCCGTTCGCACGGCGTGGGGAGAGGCGTTTACGAAGCGTGCGAAAAGCGCGGCATCCGCATCATCGACTGCACCTGCGCTTTCGTCCGCCGTTCGCAGGGGATCGTCCGCGAAGAGAGCGCAAAAGGCAGGACGATCGTCATCATCGGGCACCCCGAACACCCCGAAACGATAGGACTCAAAGGCTGGGTCGCAGAAGGGGGCGAAGCGTACGTTTTTTCCTCTCCCGAAGATGATTTCAGCATTTTACGGGAAAAAGATCTCTCCGTGGTGGCACAAACGACCTTTTCGGAGCAAAGTTTTTCGGAAACGTGCGAAAATCTTCGCAAAGTGTGTCAAAAAACAGTTGAGATTTTTAAGACGATTTGTTATACTACTGTATGGCGGCAGCGTGAAGCCGAAGAGATCGCGCGCCGCTCAGACGCTGTTCTCGTCATCGGCGGAAAGAACAGCAGCAACACAGGGAAATTATACGAGATCGCATCCAAACACTGCGGCCATGTCATATGGCTGCAAAACGCGGAAGCGTTCGCGTATGAGGAAATTAAATTTTTTAATAGGGTAGGCGTCATTGCGGGAGCCAGCACTCCCGATTGGCAAACTCAGGAGGTTCTTTTTAAGATGGAAGAAAGCAACGCGGAAGTTCAGGCAACGACAATGCAGGATGTCGTTGAGGAGATGGGCAAAGAGGAGCGGTATAAGAGAGGGCAGATGATCACTGCCAAGATCGTATCCGCTACGGACGAAGGGGTCTATGTGTCCGCTTCGGGCAAACTGGAGATTTTGCTCCCGAAAGAAGAGCTTGACTGCGAAACATATAGCCGCGAAGAGTATGCGGCAAAAGTGGGGGAAGACATCGATGTCATCGTGATGGAAGTCACCCCCCGCGTGAAGCTGTCCCAGAAGATGGTGAAAAAGCTCCGCGAAGAGGAAGAGATGCTCAAAGAGATCGAAGAAGGCAAGGAATTCTCGGTCACCTGCACGGGCTTCAACAAGGGCGGGCTCACTGCAGAGCTCGGTACCTATCCCGTCTTCGTTCCTGCAAAGGAGATCCGCACGGGCTATGTGCGCGATCTTGAAAAGTATGTCGGCAAGAAGCTTCGTTTGAAGCTCCTCGAGATCAGAAAAGAACGCCGCAAGGAGATCATCGCTTCCCAGCGCGTCATCCTTGAAGCGGAGAAGGAAGCCCGCGAAGCTGCGAAGGCTGCCAAGGAAGAGGCATTCTTCGATTCCATCCACGTCGACGACGTCGTCGAAGGCAAAGTGGAACGCGTGACCAACTTCGGCGCATTCGTCTCCGTCAACGGGTTTGACTGCCTCGCCCACATCTCCGACCTTGCTTGGTCGGGCGTCAAGAACGTGACCGACGTTCTCGAAATCGGCAAGCGCTATGAATTCAAGGTGCTCAATGTCGACCGCGAGAAGAAGAAGGTCTCCATCGGCTACAAGCAGCTCCAGCCTCAGCCTTGGGATCTCGCTGCAGAGAAGTATCACGAAGGGGATATCGTCCACGGCAAGGTCGTCCGCATCGTCTCCTATGGTGCGTTCGTCGAACTGGAAAGAGGCATCGACGGTCTCGTTCACGTTTCCCAGATCTCCCATGAGTGGCTCGACAATCCTACCTCCGTGCTTCAGATCGGCGAAGAAGTGGATGCGAAGATCCTTGCGTTCAACCCCGCAGAAAAGCGCATCACGCTCTCCATCAAGGCGCTTCAGCCCAAGCCCGAGCAGGAATTCCGCTCCGAGAACCGTGCAGAGCGCGGCGACAGAGAGAATGGCCGCAATAAGGGCAAGAAGGGCGGCAGAAAGAACTTCAACGCCCCCGAAGGCGAAGAGGATGAGTACAGAGAATGGAAGGAAGGCGGCTACGGCGGCGCTTCCATCGCAGAACTCCTTCACCTCGACGGCGAAGAAGAAGAGAAGTAATTTTGATCGAGTACAGGCGCTGCGGCCAAAGCCGCAGCGCTTTTCTCTGCCCGAGACGGGCACGCGCCGATACAACAGCGCATTGCTGTGAAAGACAGATGAATTTCCCGCGCGGCATTGTTTCGTGCTTGTCAATCGGTTGATTTTTGCGTTCTTTTCCGATATAATAACCTCATGAACTATGTCATCCGGCTCGCGGCGAGCTTCCTTGCCGTTGTCATCGTACTCACGCTCCATGAGTTTGCCCACGCCTTTGTCGCCGTCAAATGCGGCGATCCTACGCCGAAATGGAACGGGCGGCTGACCTTGAACCCGCTTCGGCACTTCGATCTCGTCGGGCTCATTTGCTTTGCGCTCGTCGGCTTCGGTTGGGCAAAACCCGTTCCCATTAACCCCAATAACTTTAAAAAATACCGCACCGGGATGGCGCTCACGGCCTCCGCGGGCGTCGTTGTCAATTTCCTGACGGCGCTTCTTGTCTATCCGCTCTACTTTTGGGTCGCGTATTCTCTTTCCGGCGTCCTTACAAGTTTCGCCTATCAGTTTCTGTATACTTTTTTGGGACTCATCGGCGCATACAGCCTTTCGTTCTGCGTCTTCAACCTCCTGCCGTTTTATCCGCTTGACGGATTCCGCATCGTCGACGCGCTCAGTAAAAGGCGCGGCAAGGTTTACAGGTTCTTGCGCCAGTACGGGCATTACATCCTGCTGTTCCTCATTGCGGAAAGCTTCCTTTGCGACATCTTCGTGCGCCTCGGCGTCTCTCAGATGTCCTATCTCGATCTCTTGGGCTGGGTGATGTATTTTGCCACCAATATTGTCGGTTGGCCCATTTCCGCACTTTGGAGCGCCATCTTTGGCTGGCCAATTTATTCGTTTTGGGGTTCCTTTCCATGGTAAACCGCGAAAATTTTGAATCGACTGTCGATTATACGACCGTTCTGAGCAACTTCGAAGGCCCGCTCGATCTCCTTTTATTCTTGATCAACAAAGAAGAGATCGAGATCAAAGACGTGTTCGTCTCGCAGGTCACCGAGCAATTCCTTTCCTACATGCGGGGGCTTCCTTATCTCGACGTCGACAAGGTGAGCGACTATCTGAATATCGCCGCGACCATCTTAAAGATCAAAGCGCAGAGCCTTGTGCCCAACCTTGAAGAAGACCCCGAGATCGATATGGAGATCGAAGAGGACAAGGCAGAGCTCATCCGCGCGCTCGAAGAGTTTCGCCTCATCAAGGAGGAGACCAAGAAACTCAAAGAGATGGAGACGATCGGCTACTTCTTTAAAGAGCCCGATAAACACGTCGGCGAGACGCGCACCGTCTTTTCCCTCGACAATCTGACGCTGGACGGGCTCGTGAATGCCTTTTCCAAACTTCTCATCAAACAGGAATTTGCCAAGGCACAGGACGAAGTACGCGAGATCCCGCGCGACGAATATACCGTGGAAGAGAAGATCCAATTCGTCATGGAATCGCTCGAATCGGGTGAAAATGTCCGCTTTGAGCAGCTCTTTACCAAGGATCACACCAAATCCGAGATCGTAACGACCTTTCAGGCCATTTTAGAACTGTTGAAGTATCAATATCTGCGCGTGAAGCAGAACGAAACGTTCGGGGAGATCGTCATATCGCTCAACCCCGACCGAAAGGAGGAACCGATTGGAACAATTGACCAATACGATTGAAGCGATCCTGTTCGCTTCGGGGAAAGCCGTCGCGCTCTCGGATATCGGCGATAAACTCAATGCGACGAAAGGGGAGATCAAGCGCGCTCTTGACGAACTCAAAGAAAAGTACGGCGAAGAGGGGGGTATCCAGCTCCTGCTCTTCAACGGGAAGGCGCAGCTCGGGTCCAACCCCCTCTATAAGGAAAGCGTGGAAGCCGTGCTCAACCCGATCCGCGAAAAAGAACTCACCCGCACCATTTTGGAATGCGCTGCCATCATCGCCTATAAACAGCCCATCACGAAGACGGAGATCGAACTTCTGCGCGGCCTCAACAGCGACTATGCCGTGCGTGTTCTTCTGGAACTCAACCTCATTACGCCCTGCGGACGCAAGGACGCCGTCGGACGGCCCATCCTTTACGCGACGACAGACGAGTTTTTAAAGCGCTTTAAGCTGCACTCTCTGGAAGACCTGCCCGATTACGATGCGCTGATGGAGGCGATCGGCCACAGCGACGACCACGACAGTTACCTCTATGCCCGCGATGAATATCGCGAGGAAGCTCCCTCGGACGGGGCGGGAGAGGCTCCCGAAGAACAGGCGGAACAAAAGGCACCTTCCCCCGAAGAGACGACAAGCGACGGCTACGAGATCCCCGATTTCCTGCGCGGTCTCGACGAAACGGACATCGTCAAAATATCTTAAACGAAACGGAAGCGCTCCCGTGCAGGGGCGCTTCTTTTCTTGCGGAAAAACTCATAGTTCGGCGGGACGTGCACATACTGCCGTCATGAGCGAGCTCATGATGTGCGCTCTTTCCGTGGCGGGCGTCCTCCTGCTGTTGCTCTTTCCCATCGTGGTGAGCATAGACTGTCATCTCGACCTCTCCGCCCGAAGGCTGTTCTTCGGCGCGCGGCTGTACGGGAGGCTCCTGCTTGCGGGAGGATATGTCCAGCCGAGAAAGCAAGAGATCGCCATCCACCTCTCGGAAAAAAAGGCGCTGCTGCTTCCCTATGGGCAGATGATCGCCTCGCGCCCGAACTTCAAGCTGCTGCACGGGATCCGCGTGACTTCCGTCTGCGGGGTCGTAGAAACAGGGCCCGTAAGCATCGCAGCGCTGATGTTTGGCGCCGTACTCAGAAGCGCGTCGTCCGCGGCGGGAGCTATCTTGAAAAGGAGGGGATGCCGTATCCGAAACGATGTTCTGATCTCCGAGACGGACCGTTTTCTGATCACCCTACGGGGAAACGTGAGATCGGATATCCTGCACATCCTCATCCTGATATCCAAGCTCGCATTGGAGGCATTTTTCAAATGGATCGAAAAGAAAAAGTCGATAACCTGATCGAAGGCGCGGCGGAACGCCTTGCCACGCTCATCGACGTCAATACCGTCGTCGGAAAGCCCATCTTTTCCGCAAGCGGAACGCAGATCATTCCGCTCACAAAAGTGACGATGGGGTATCTTTCGGGCGGCGGGGAATATGGCGACACCAAAGTCATCAAAGAGGGCGAAACCATGCCTTTCGCGGGAGGCGCAGGGGCTGTCGTCGGCATGAAGCCCGTGGGCTTTCTCGTCGACGACGGGACTTCCTGCCGCCTCTTACGGCTCGGGGACGGACCGCTCGAACGCACCGTCGAAAAGGCAGGCGAGCTTGTAGACGAGCTGATACAAAAATATGCACGCAGCTAAACTACAACTTCTGCTGCCGATCGCCGTCGTCATGCTGCTCTTTGCAAACTGTTTCTCCGTTTCGTCTGCGTGTCGCGCCGATGCACAGAACGCCGAAAGCCGCGCCGAATGCGTCATAGAACTCTCTTCCCGCCGTTTTCTTCACGAAAAAAATGCGGATGAACCGCTCCCGATCGCAAGCACGACGAAAATTTTGACGACACTCATCATCCTTAGCGACTGCGCCCTCGATGAAGTGGTTTGCATCCCCGCAGAAGCCGAGCGGATAGGCGGTTCCAGCGTCTATCTCAGAAAAGGGGAGCTGCGCACTGTAGAAGAACTGCTCTACGGCCTTCTGCTGCGTTCGGGGAACGACTGCGCGGTCTCGCTCGCCGTCCATCACAGCGGGAGCGTCGCAAAATTTGCAGCAGTCATGAATATCCGCGCCGCATTGCTCGGAGCGGAGCGCTCCCACTTCTGTAACCCGCACGGTCTCCCACAAAAAGGGCATCTCTCGACCGCACGCGATCTTGCGCTCATCACCGCTGCCGCAATGCAGAACGAAAGTTTCCGAAAAATCGTCTCATGCCGCTCTTACCGTGAACAAGGATGGAAGAACAAAAATAAACTGCTCTTTGATTATGCGGGAGCCTGCGGCGTCAAAACAGGCTATACGCGGGAAGCGGGGCGCTGCCTCGTCGGGGCTGCGGAACGGAACGGCGTCACCCTCGTCTCCATCGTATTAAACTGCCCGGACATGTACGAAAGATCAAAGAAATTGCTCGACGAAGGGTTTTCTCACTACGAAATCCTCTCTCAAACATAAAAGTACTTGCTTTTTTTTGCCGATTTGTTTATGATAGAAAAAAACGGAGCGATCGGCATCAAGATGAGGATCAATAAATTTTTGGCAGAGCAGGGGATCGACTCCCGACGCGGAAGCGATGTGCTCGTTGCGGAAGGGCGCGTCAAGATCAACGGAAAAACCGCCGTCGCGGGAGACAATGTAGAGCCTTCCGACGTCGTGGAGCTGGACGGAAAGATCCTTTCTCATAAAGTAAAATACGAATACTATCTTCTGAACAAGCCCAAGGGATATGTCTGCACCGTATCCGACGAAAAGGACAGAAAAACCGTCATGGATCTCCTTCCCGAAGGGGCAGGCAGGGTGTATCCCGTCGGCCGCCTCGACTATGAGACGGAGGGCATGCTCATTCTGACCAACGACGGCGATCTTGCCTATCGACTGACGGCGCCGCAGAACGAGATCCCGAAGACCTATCTCGTGCGCATCGAAGGCACCGTGACCGTCTCAGAACTCAACCGCCTTCGGGCAGGCGTGGAGATCGAAAGGGGGGTCATGACCAAAAAATGCAAGATCAACGTCATCGAAACGGATAAGAAATTCACCAAGCTTCACGTCATCCTTACGGAAGGAAAAAACCGAGAGATCAGAAAAATGTTCGAAGTCATCGGAAAGCACATCGATTTTTTGAAACGAATCAAGATCGGGGAGCTTACCTTAAGCGGACTCGATCGCGGAAAGGTAAGGAAACTTTCGCCCGAAGAAATCTATTACTTACAAAATCTATAAAACATAAGCGCCCCGCTCGGGGCGCTTGTTTCATATCGATCAAGAAAAACTGCGAAGGAGACCTATGACTTTGCCGAGGATGATCACTTCATCCAAAACAAAATCCTGCATGGAAGCGTTTTCGGGATGAAGGATATACTTCCCGTCGCGGACAAAAAACCGCTTGACGGTCGCACCCTCTTCGATGCCGTCGTCAAACAGTGCGACCACGATATCGCCGTTTTCCGCCGACTCTTGCTTGCGGACGACCACCTTATCTCCGTCAAAAATACCCGCTTCGATCATGCTCTCACCCTTCACACGCAGCAAAAACAGGCCGTCGCCATGGAACTCCGCAGAGGGAAGCGCATAAAAGCTCTCATAATTTTCGACGGCCAAAATGGGCTGACCCGCCGTAACGGTACCGACGAGCGGAACTTTAACGGTATCCGATCCCACAAGAGAAACGGCACGCTTTTTCCGGTCTGCCTTATTGAGAAAACCTGCCTCCCGCAGCCGATTGATATAACTGTACGCCGTTGCCGTAGATTTGATGCCGAGCGCACCGCAAATATCCCGGACGGTAGGGGGGAAGCCATTCTCTTCATTGTACCGGTTGACATAGGAAAGCACGTCGTTAAGCTTATTTTGATCGATCATGATACCACCTCTTAACGATATTATAACACAATCAAAAAGAAATTGCAAACAAATGTTCTATGAAAATGCAAAAAGAAGAAAAAAAGTTGTCTTTTTCTTCAAAGCGATGTATAATAGAAGCAAGAGAGGAAGCCATGGAACGGATAAAATGTATTTTAGACGAAACAAAGGAATGCGATAACTGCATGGAATGCGAGATCTGCGATCTCGACCCGAATAAGATCTGCGACAACTGCGGCAAGTGCCTTGAGATCAAAGATTACGCGACCATCAAGATCGATAGGATATATACCGACCCGAAAGAGTATCGCGAAAACAAATAAATCGGCGTTTAGCATAGTACTATGCGAGGCATAGTATTGCCATAAACTTACTCCGATTTGAATTTTAAGACCTTTTGCAAATAAATAGTAGGGACGATGGCGCGGATCTGCATCCCGTCGTCCGTATATTCTGTTGAGCACTCCGTGATATACGAACGAACTTCGTTATACTCGGAGAAAAGAGCATACGGCACTGCAAGCCGACAGCGGACAAAATGCTCTTGAAGCATCTCAAATATCTTTGCCCGAAGTGTGTCGAGCCCGACCCCGTATTTCGCCGAAACGGCGACTCCGTCATGCGGGATGGCGGAAAGATCGGAAAGCTTATCGCACTGATTGTAAACGATAAGATAGGGCGCCGAAAATCCCATATCCTGCAGCGTCCGCAGCGTCGTGTTTTTCTCCAATTCGTACTCGCCTGCGGCATTGCAGACAACGAGAGCGAGATCGCACCACAGCGCGCTTTCCAGCGTCGATTTGAACGCTTCAATGAGATGATGAGGCAGGCTTTGAAGGAAACCGACCGTATCGATGAGGAGGAAGGGGACACCATCGATCTCAAACGCGCGCGAGGTAGGATCGAGTGTTGCAAAGAGCGCGTCCTTTACCAAGACATCCGCCCCCGTAAGCGCGTTCAGGAGCGTCGATTTTCCCGTATTCGTATAACCGACAAGGGCAATGGTCAGCACCTTGTCTTTTTTTCTGCGCTTTGCAAGCAACGTGCGGCGCTGTTGCAGCTCATCAAGCTTCTTCTCGAGAGCATTGATGCGCGATCGGATATGTCTTCTGTCGGTCTCAAGCTGCGTTTCACCCGGGCCGCGGGTACCGATGCCGCCTCCGAGACGGGAAAGAGCTTCGCCTTTCCCTCTTAGGCGCGGATATAAGTATTTCAGCTGAGCGAGCTCGACCTGGATCTTGCCTTCACTGCTTTCTGCGCGAAGCGCAAAAATGTCAAGGATGAGCGTCGTGCGGTCGATGACCTTTCGGCCTTCCAAAGCCGCAGAAAGATTGAGCGTTTGAGAAGGGGAGAGCTCACCATTGAACAGAACGGTGACATCGAGTCCCAAAAGCATCTCACGGATCTCTTCCGCTTTTCCTTCGCCGATATACGTCGCAGGATTGACCTCACGTATCTTTTGATAGACGGTGCCGGCGTAATCGGCATTGGCGCTCTCGATGAGCGCGACCGCCTCCTCCTGCAACACGCGATAGTTTTCACTTTCGATTGGTTGTATGACAAAAACCCGTTCTTTTGCTTGATTCATTTATTATCCTTTTTATCATCCCTCAAATGGACAGCGTTTGCGACAGACTTCCTGTGATCTTCCGTGATGGCTGCATAATGCTTTCGCGTCGTATTGACGTCCTTGTGCCCAAGCACATCCGCCACAATATAGATATCGCCCGTTTCCCGATAAAGGCTCGTACCATACGTCGAACGAAGCTTATGCGGCGTGATTTTTTTGAGAGGGGAGACGATCTTCGCATACTTTTTGACCAAATTCTCGACCGCTCTCACAGTAATGCGGCGATACTGCATGGAAAGAAAGAGCGCATGCTCTTCGGCGGGAACGCGAGGATCTTCTTCCTTTTGTGCAAGATACGCAGCGAGCGCATCCCCGACTTCCTCTGAAAAATAAAGGACAGCCTGATTCCCGCCCTTGCGAGTAATTAAAAAAGAATTTGTCGAAAAATCAATACTCTCGTTGTTAAGACCGACTAACTCGGAAATACGGATCCCCGTGCCTAAGAATAATGTGAGGATCGCCGTATCGCGGATCTTCGTCTTGGAATGATAGCCTTCGGCATGCGCCGAAAGCCCGCTGCCTTCCTCGGCGACATCGAGAAGAGAACTCACCTCGTCTTGTTCGAGGCGGATGATCTCTTTCTCATGAAGCTTAGGCGTAGGGACCTTGGCAGTATTGTTGACCTCGATAAGCCCCTTATTAAAAAAGTACTTGAAGAGGGAACGGACTGCTGAGAGCTTGCGCGCTTTGGCGCGCTCATCACACGAGAGGCGCCTGCCGCGGAAGGTATAATTGGAAAGATAGCTCAAATAGATCTCGATATCGGTATCCGTCACGCGTTCGAGGTCTTCTAAGGTGAGATCGGTGACCTGCTTCCCGCGGATACGCTTTTTGACGAGAAAGTCAAAGAAGATGCGAAGATCGTAACAGTAGTTGAGGCGCGTCAATACGCTCGTCCGCATTTCCACGCCGCGCAGAAAATCTTCGCAAAAGAGAGGGAGCTCGCGCAGGAGCTCCTCGATGCGATCTAAATTTTTTAGGTTGCGTTCCTGATAGTAATCATCTTGCTTCATACCACCATTATATCACGCCGTTTAAGAAAGGTCAATCGACAAATAAAAATTTTACGCAGAGTTAGGGAAAAATCAAACTTTCCCGTCGAAAATACACGAGGGGAGACAGACATAACTATTCGCAAAATGCCGATTTTAAGAATAGTTTGGCAAAAAAAGGCAAAAATACTTCCGAAATTAGACCAAAGATCAAAACGGACAACATACTTAATGCCTAAGCCTAGGCCGAAAAATGAACAAACCGAAATACGGCGCGCAGCCGTCATTCACAAACGGCGGCGCCATCATTAACATAGCGGAACTCAAAAATACGCATCGGAACGCTGCACGAGAATATAGAGCGCAATTATCACGTCACGGGCTCGTAAGAAAATCTGATTTCCCTAACGAATAGGCGAAGAACAGCATAAAACAAGGATACTATGTCAGGCATAGTATCCTTGTTTTTAGATTCTCGTTAGAATGCCATACTCGCCTCGCTTGACAAGCAGGCCATCTTCATATTTCGTTCCGCTCAGATGTTCTAAAAACTCTCCTCGAAATTTGAGCCTAAATTGACTTGTGCCGCGGTTGACATAGATATAAGCACTTCCCGCGTCCGATCTTCTTTCGTACAGAAGAAACGTCCTTGTTGCATAGACCTCACGATAGATCCCGTCGCGGAATATGTCGATGAGTTCATGCCTCACCTTTCCCAACTGTTCGTAAAAACTTTTCAGCTTGCGATCGCCGTTTTCCCAATCAAAGCATCCACGGCAGAACGGATCGCAGTAACCTTCCATTCCGATCTCATCGCCGTAGTAAATACACGGGACGCCGGGAAGCGTAAATTGAACGACCGCGCCCATTTTAAGAAGTTCCTTTGCAGCTTCTTTCTCGCTGTCGCTCAGATGCGTGACGGCCATTTCTTCCTTGCTCTGGCAGCTCTTTCCGCCCAAGACGGTGAGGATACGAGCTGTATCGTGCGTTCCAAGGTGGTTCATCAGGCTGTCAAGAGTCGCTTTGGGATAATGATCGATGAGCATGGCGATCACTTCGCGCAGTCTGTTCGTATTTCCCGAAAGCAGGAAATTGATGATAGCATCCTTCAGCGGATAATTCATCACGCTGTCAAGTTCCTCGCCTTGGAAATACTCGCGGCGTTCTCCGTAGGCGATCTTGTTGGAAGCGTCTTCCCATACCTCGCCGATGATCACGGCATCGGGATCCTGATCCTTTGCCGCTTTCCTCAGCATTTTTAGAAAGAATCCCGGAAGTTCATCGGCAACGTCGAGGCGATATCCCCCGATCCCGTGTTTGAGCCAGCTTTTGATGACGCCGTTTTCGGAAAACATAAAGTTCTGATAGCTTTCCGAACTCTCCTTGATGGCAGGAAGCGTCTCGATCCCCCACCAACTGTCATAACGATCGCGCGAACCGTGGAAGGTATACCAATCATAATAGGGCGATTGCGTCGATTGATACGCGCCTAGACTCGGATAATTGGAATAACGGTTAAAATAGCGGCTGTCGTCGCCCGTATGATTGAAAACGCCGTCCAAAATAACGCGCATCCCCTGCTTTTCGGCATCCCGAATGAGAGCATCGAGGTCTTCTTTGCTCCCTAAGTTGGGGTCGATCTCCATATAATCTCCGGTATCGTACCGATGATTGGAGTAAGACTCAAAAATCGGGTTAAAATAGATGACGGTCACGCCAAGTGACTTCAAATAAGGAAGTTTTTCGCATACGCCCTTCAAATTCCCGCCAAAGAAATCGTTGTTGAGCACCTTTCCTTCGCCGTTCGGACGAAAATACGGCTGCTCGCCCCACTTGCGCAAGATGCCGTGCTTCAAAGGCTCCTCCCCCGCCCGATAAAAACGATCGGGAAAGATCTGATACATCACGCCGCCTTTGAACCACTCGGGCGTCTTGTATTTTTCGTCGTGAACGGTCAACTGCCAATTGACGGGGTTGCAGTTAAACATCGTGCTCTTATGAAACGCACCGCATCCCAAAAAATGTCCGCCGACCGCGAAATAATAGAAAAATAAGCCTGTCTCGTGAAATTTCAGTGAGATAGTCCACCCGAAATCCGTTCGGGTCATCTGGTAATATTGATAGTTTTTCTCGTCTCTCCGTAAAACAAGATTACATACCTCAGCGGAGAAATAATCTTCTCCGCCGGGGTATCTTTCTTTGTAGACGTTTAATGTTACGACTTTTTTTCTTGGGATCGCGCCGACGATGCTCTTACATGCCCGATCCAACGGGTTATAATATAGATCCATATCCTGTTCTCTGTTCCGTTTCGAAGCTGCCGTATCACGCGGCATGCAATCGCATCATTTTTCGATCGGCTTCAAATTCCAAATATTACTTGCGTACTCACGAACGCTGCGATCTGCGGAGAAATAGCCCGCCGCAGCAATATTGTTGAGAGACTTCTTGTTCCAGCTCATCGGGTCTTTGCGATAGAGCTCGGACATCGCATTCTGCGTTTGAAGATAAGATTCAAAATCTGCAAGGCACATGTAAGGATCCGCAACGGGAGAACGATGCAGAAGGTAGTTCGCGATCTCAGAGAAAGACGTCCCGTTGAACCCGACGATGAGAGATTCGACCACTTTGCGCATGTTATAGTTCTGGTTGTAGTATGCGCTCGAGGAATATCCCTTGTTCCAAACTTCCTGCACTTCGTCCGCATTGAGTCCGAAGATAAAGATGTTGTCGTCGCCGACGCGCTCACGCATCTCCACATTGGCGCCGTCGAGCGTTCCGATCGTCAACGCACCGTTGATCATGAACTTCATGTTCCCCGTGCCGCTCGCCTCTTTGCCCGCAAGAGAGATCTGCTCGGAGATCTCGGAGGCAGGCATGAGCGTTTCGGACATGGTCACGTTATAGTTTTCAAGGAAGACGACGTTGAGTTTTTCTCTGATCTTGGGCTGCTTTCTGATCTCTTCCGCAAGGAAGCAGATGAGCTTGATGGTCTCTTTTGCCATATCGTAGCCCGCTGCCGCCTTTGCCGCGAAGATATACGTCTTAGGGACGAGATCGAGTTCCGGATTTTCCCTGAGGGCGTTGTAATCGGAAATGATGTGCAGCACATTGAGGAGCTGGCGCTTGTACTCATGCAGACGCTTTGCCTGAACGTCGAAGAGCGTTTCGGGGTCGATGTCGATGCCCTGCACTTTCTTGACGCGCTCCGCTAGCTGCTGCTTCTTGATGCGCTTGATCTCCCCGAGGCGTTTCAGAACGCTCTCATCCTTTTCGAACTTCTTGAATTCAGCAAGCTTTTCCGCATTTTTCGCATACCCTTCGCCGATCGTGTCGTTGAGCAGCGCACAAAGCTCGGGATTTGCCTGGTTGAGCCAACGGCGGTGTGCGATGCCGTTCGTCACGTTCTTGAACTTCTCGGGCGTATAGTCGTAGAAATCGCGGAAGATGCTCTCCTTGATGATATCGCTGTGCAGTTCGGAGACGCCGTTGACGCAGTGCGTCCCCATGACGCAGAGATTCGCCATGCGCACCGTGTTGTGCGAAAGCACGGACATCCTGGAGATCTTATCCCAATCTCCCGGGTACTTCTGCCAAAGGTCTTCGCAGAAGCGGCGGTTGATCTCCTTTAAGATGTTGTAAATGCGAGGGAGCCTCCGCGCGATGAGGTCTTCGGGCCACGTTTCGAGCGCTTCGACAAGGACGGTGTGGTTGGTATAAGCGCACGTTGCCGTCGTGATGTTCCATGCCGTCGTCCATTCGAAGAAATTTTCGTCGACAAGGACGCGCATGAGCTCGGGAATGGCAAGCGCGGGATGGGTATCGTTGATGTGGATCGCCGCCATATGAGGCAGAAGCGCCAAAGAGCCGTATCTGCGCTTATGGTCGGCAATGATGCACTGGATGGACGCGGAAACGAGGAAATACTGCTGTTTTAAGCGCAACGTCTTTCCCTCATAGTGATTGTCGGAAGGATAGAGCACCTTGGAAATGAGCTCCGCCTCGTTGTCCTCGCGCATGACTTCATCGTAATTGCCCTGCGAAAAGAGCTTCATGTTGAAGTCCTGCTTCGCACGGGAACGCCACAGGCGAAGCACGCTCACCGCCTTGGAATCGGCGCCCGATACCATCATGTCGTAAGCGATCGCTTCGACTTCCTTGGCATTGCGGTAGATGGTCTCCATGCCGTGGTCCGTCCAGCGCTCCTCGATCTCACCGTCGAATTTGACGATGAACTGCTTGTCGCTGCGCTGGGTAAGCCAGCATTCGCCGCCGGGGAGCCACACATCGGGAAGCTCGATCTGCCAGCCGTCCACGATCTTCTGCTTGAAGAGACCGTACTGATAGAGGATGGAAAAACCCATGGCGGGATAGTTCTGCGTCGCAAGTCCGTCTAAAAAACAGGCGGCGAGGCGGCCGAGTCCCCCATTCCCGAGCCCTGCATCGGGCTCTTCTTCATAGAGATCCTCCAACGAGAGCTTATACTGCTCTTTGAGTGCCCCTTCGACGGCATCGCGGATGCCGAGATTGTAGACGCTGTTCTTGAGGGAGCGGCCCATCAGAAACTCCATGCAAAGATAATAGACCCGCTTTGCGCGCGCCGCCTTCATCTTGAGATGGAACTGCTGGCGCTTTTCGAGCATGATGTCCCTCACGCTCATGACGACTGCCTTGTAGACCTGCTCCCGCGTTGCCTCGGCGGCGCTCACGCCGAAATACCGCGTGAGCTTGCCGCCGATCAACTGCTGTGCTTCCTGTTGCGTTAAATTACCCATTGTGCCTAAATGTTATCTCCAAAAATTTGATCGAACGATCAGTGCATCAACATTCCGAGGTAAAGCCCCTCATAGTACTTTGCAGACTTCGCCCAGGTGAAGTCCGTCGTCATCGCCTTGTGCATCAGATGCTTCCACTCATCCTTGTTGTGGTAGACGCCGATCGCTTCGTTGATGACATAGAGCATATCGTATGCGTTGTAGTCGCGGAAGGTAAATCCGTTTCCGCCCGCGCCGTAAGGCGAGATGCTGTCGCGCAGGCCGCCCGTCTCGCGGACGATGGCGACGGTGCCGTAGCGGGATGCGATCATCTGGGAAAGACCGCAGGGCTCGCTCTTCGAGGGCATCAGGAAGATATCCGCGCCCGAGTAGATCTTCCTCGAAAGATCGGAGTTGAAGGAGATGATAGACACCACCTTGCCCTGATACCTTCTCGCAAGATCGGAGAAATAATTTTCGTACATGGAATCGCCCGTGCCGAGCAGGACGAACTGGATGTCCTGACGGAGCGCCTGTTCGATGACTTCCTTGACAAGATCAAGGCCCTTATGCGAGACAAGACGTGTGATCATCGCAATGATGGGCGTTTCGGGCTTGACGGGAAGATTGAGCATGCGCTGCAGCTCTTCCTTACATACTGCCTTGCCCGCCGTATCCTCCGCGTTGTAATTGGCAAACAGCGCGCGGTCGGTCTCGGGATTGTAGTAGTCGGGATCGATGCCGTTGAGGATGCCGCAGAGCTTGAATTCGTTGCGGCGGACGATGGGATCGAGGCCGTGCGAATAGTAAGGATCTTTGATCTCGCCCGCATACGTGGGGCTGACCGTCGTGAACTGCTCGCAGCACTCGATCGCACCCTTCATCAGATTGATGCAGCGGTCGTACTCCACAAGGTACTGATAGCGGTAAGAAATGCCGAACAGATCTTCGAGGATGTCGAGCGAATATTGGCCCTGATACTCGATATTGTGGATGGTGAACACCGCACGGATGAACTGGTACTCGGGGCGGAAGCAGTAGATGGTTTTGAGATAGATCGCCGCAAGCGCCGCCTGCCAATCGTGGCAGTGCAGGATATCGGGATAGAAGTTGAGGAAGGAAAGGATCTCCATGACGCTGCGGCAGAAGAAAGCGAAACGTTCGCCGTCGTCGTAATAGCCGTAGCAGCCCGGACGCTTGAAGTAATACTCGTTATCCACGAAGTAGAACGTCACGTTGTCCTTGACATATTCGAAGATACCGCAGTATTGGTTTCTCCAAGAGAGCGGCACAAAGATATTGCCGATGAAACGGAAATCTTTGCGGTACTCCTTCTTGATATCCTGATAGAGCGGGATGATGACGCGGACGTCATACCTGTCTTCCTTGGCAAGCGCCTTCGAGAGGGAGCCGATGACTTCTGCAAGACCGCCCGTTGCAATGAAGGGAGCCGCCTCGGAGGCAACGAAGAGGATCTTCTTTTTCTCTTCGACCTTGATCTCGAGAGCGGGCTCTTCTTGATGCGCTTCCGCTTCGGGAGCGACGACCTCGATGGGAGCCGCAGGAGCTTCCTCTTTTGCCTCGGGTGCGGGAACTTCGGGCGCTTCGGGCGCCGCAGCGACTTCTTCGAGCACCTTCTCTTCCTTCACGAGTTCTTCTGCGGGCGCCTTCTTTTCGGGCTTTGCCGCAGGTTTTTTGTTCTTAGTTGCAGTGGATGCGCTTTTCGTATTAGCCATAGTTCAACTGATCCCCCTTTGTCTTATTTTGTGTCATGCGGCATTCAGATCATTCTGCCCTTGGATACAAAGTAAGGAAGTTCTTCGCATCCGGAGAGATGACGCCTGTCGCGGATGACGACGTTCTTGTCCGTGATCACGCAGTCGAGCTGCACCGCAGATTCGATGACGGTATCCTGCATGATGATGGAATTTTTGACGACGCTCCCCTTCCCGACTTTGACGCCGCGGAACAGGATGCTGTTTTCCACCGTTCCTTCGATCGTGCAGCCGTCGGAGATGAGCGAATCTTTGACCACGGCGCCGTCGATATACTTGGAAGGCGCAGAGTCGCGCACCTTCGTATAGATGTCGCGGTTTGCGAACAGCTCGCTGCGCACGTCCTTATTGAGAAGTTCCATGCTGTGACGGAAGTAATTCTGGAGCGAATCGATGCCCGCATAGTAGCCGTCGAACTTGTAACCGTAGATACGGAGCGTATCCGTGCTCTTGGCGAGGATGTCCTTCCCGAAGCTGGTGAGGCCGCGCGTAACGGCATTCCCGATCAGATCGATGAGGAACTCGCGGTTGAGCA
>ERZ1643251.631-NODE-631-length-47891-cov-7.610482_pt1 | contig 47891 bp, 50 predicted proteins | sample MGYA00579261_ERZ1643251 | MGnify/ENA primary metagenome ERZ1643251 (study PRJEB29033, sample SAMEA4952267) | chicken gut metagenome | biome: Broiler Chicken; feature: Gastrointestinal Tract; material: Caecum | place: Ireland | collected 2018 | study: Broiler... | reverse complement strand
GATACTCCCCTATAAAAATGGCTATTTATCAACTGTTTGTTGTGACATAGCCTTACATTTTTAACCACACGATAAAGGCGAATCCGTCTCCTAATGGAAACGGGTTCGCCTTTAACTTGTTTGGTGACCCCGACGGGAATCGAACCCATGATACCACCGTGAAAGGGTGGTGTCTTAACCTCTTGACCAACGGGCCGAATATATAAAAAACGGCATGAAAGCCGGTTTTTTTGGTAGCGATGAGTGGAGTCGAACCGCTGACCTATCGGGTATGAACCGATCGCTCTAACCAACTAAGCTACATCGCCATATGGTTGCGGGGGCAAGATTCGAACTTGCGACCTTCGGGTTATGAGCCCGACGAGCTACCTGGCTGCTCCACCCCGCGATGCTGATATTCGCTCAACACGAATAGCTTATTTATTGTAGCGGAAGATCGCGTGTTTGTCAACTGTTTTCGGAAAAAAAAGAAAACTTTTTTATCGTTTTCGGCATTCTTTTTATTTCGCCTTGCTTTTGGCGTTGCAATGTGCTATACTAACTCTGTATGAAACTGTTCGACGTGCAGCCGTATGCGGGGAAGCGGGTCTGTGTTGCGCTTTCGGGCGGGCGCGACTCTGTTGCGCTGCTGCATTTCTTTTTTGAGAATGCCGTGCGTTACAACATTGTGCTTTCGGCGCTCACCTGTGAGCACGGCCTGCGCGGGAAGGCATCGCGTGCCGATCTTGCCTTTGTCGAGCGCTTTTGCCGCAGTCGGAAGATTCCGCTGCGCGTTTTTCGTGCCGACGTTGCGCGGCTTGCCGCAGAGCAAGGCGTGGGCGTGGAGGAAGCGGGCAGGAACTGGCGGTACGCCTGTTTTCGCAGAGTGCTGGAAGAGGACGGCGCGGACGTGATTGCCACGGCGCATCATCGCGGGGACTATGCGGAGACGGTGCTTTTCCGTCTGGCGCGCGGGACGTCTCTTGCGGGAATGAATGCCTTTCCGAAGCGGCCGGGCATTGTCCGGCCCTTTCTGCATGTGACGCGGGCGGCGATCGATGCCTATATCGAGGAGAACGCACTGCCTTACGTCGAGGACGAAAGCAACGCAGATGAACGGTTTACGCGCAACCGTCTGCGCCGAAGCGTGCTCCCCGTTCTGGAGGAGACGATCCCCGGAGCGGCGGAACATCTGGTGCAGTTTGCCGAACGCGCCGCCGCGGACGAGGACTATCTTTCTTCGCTGGCGCGGCCCTATGTGACGGCGGAAAAGGGGGAGGCGCGCGTTCCCGTCGAGCTGCCTGCGCCGCTCTTTCTGCGCGCGAGCCTTGCCGCCATGAAGGCGTGCGGCGTGACGCAGGACTATACTGCCGTCAATTTACAGGACGTGGCCCGTCTGCAGACGCTTCAGAGCGGGCGCAGGATCGATCTTCCCAAGGGGCTGATTGCCGTGCGCGAACAGCGCGACATCGTTTTTTTCCGTCCGACTGCCCTTCCCGAACGAGAGGTCGCATTCGGACTCAAAGATTTTTCTGCAGACGGGTATGCGCTCACTGTGAGCGCCGGGGACAGGCGAAACGCACTTGCCGTTGACCTCGATGCCTTTCCGAAGGAATGCGTCGTGCGGACGCGTCGGGAGGGAGATGTCTTCACGCCCTTCAAAGGGACGCAGCGCACGCTCAAAAAATTTTTGACGGACAGAAAGATCCCTGCAAGGCTCGGGCACAGTTTGCCGCTCGTCGCCTGCGGAAACGTCGTCTATGCCGTCTGCGGCGTGGAGATCTCCGACGCCGTCAGAATTACCGAACGAACCGTGCGGCGCGGGGCACTGTTTACCCCCATGCGTACGCCCGAAACAAGATACAAAGGAGTAGTTTCTATGCATCCCGATTGTGAACGCATCCTCATCACGGAGGAGCAGCTTGCCGCAAAAGTCAAGGAGGCGGGCAGATGGATTACCGAACATTTCCGCGGAAAATCGCCCGTCGCCGTCTGTAACCTGAAGGGGAGTTTTGTCTTTTTCTCCGACCTCGTGCGCGCGACCGAAGTCGACCTCGAAACCGACTTCATGGCCGTCAGTTCGTACGGTTCGGAGACCGTCTCCGCGGGCCGTCCCAAGATCACGCGGCATCTCTTTTCCTCGGTGGAGGGTAAGGACGTCATCCTCGTCGAGGACATCGTCGATACGGGCAGAACGCTCATCACTCTGCGCAACTTCTTCAAGGAACGCGGCGCAAAGTCGGTGACGGTCGTCGCCCTTCTCGATAAACCCTCCCGCCGTGTCGTGGATTCCCACGCCGACTATACCTGCTTCGAGGTGGGGGACTACTTCATCGTCGGGTACGGCCTCGACTACGACGAAAAATACCGCAACCTTCCCTACATCGCCGTGCTCAAAGAGAGCGTCTACGAAAAATAATCGGCGCTTTCCCCAACGCCAAGGGCTTGCGGGAAAAAGGTCGTTTTGACCCAATGAAAGCGTCTGCGAAAGGGGAACACGGCCTTTCCGCACGCAAAGGGCGATCGCAAAAGACAGACAAACTTTTTTCTTGCAAATTCTGTCTTGCGGACGGGAAGGACTTTCGGACATCGGATTTACAAAGTTGATAGGAAAAAAGCAGAGGAGATCCTCTGCTTTTTTGTTACTTTGCGTATTGTGCATGTTCTCCTGCTCGGGGGAAGTGCCTGCACTTTACACCTTTTTCAGGGAATGTGTGCAAGACAGGCAATATACGAATCGTGCGGCGCGGGAACAATTTGGACGGGACGATTTGTCGGCGTTCAGGGAAATTGCACGGCGTCGGGGCGAACCGTCAGCAAGGGTGCAAAGAACGCTGCGGGCGGATGTTATGCGAGGGAGTTCTCCTGAACGGCCGCAGATGCGGGACGGACTTTGGAAGGACGTTTCGCGCGTGCGGTAAGTACGGTACAGAGAACGGCCTGCGCTGTCCAGGCCAGGAAGAACAGGACGTCCGTGGCGATCACGGCGGGATGGAGCGGAAAGACGGCGGGGAAGAGCGCCTGAAGGTTGGCCTGCAGGACGCCGCCGTCTCTTCTTGTTTGGACGAGCAAGACGATGTCGGTAATCCAGAAGCCGATTCCGACCAGAACGCCGAAGAGAAGTGACCGGTGCTGTTCCCAGAGGACGGCCAAGGGGAACGCCTCGGCGCTGGGCCGGATGAACAGGACGAAGGCACAGCCTACGATCGCCACGACGAGGGCGGCGATATGGAGAAGGACACTGCTTAACATGTGTTTTTTTGGCATACGGGTTTCTCCTTAAAATATCGGCAGGGACATGGTGCAATGAACTTAGCCTTGCATGCAAGACCATGGCGCAGGGAGCTCATCGGAGAGGCGATTCGGGGGCAGACGCGTCGGAGGGAGGTCGGTTGTCCCTGCGTTTCAGACGGACGATGCAGACAATGCGCAAGGCGAGATTGACGGCGACGGCGGCAAAGAGGAGCGCTCCCGCCGCGATGGTCGCGGGGTAGGCGGGCATGGCGCAAAGGAAGATCGCGGCGAAGAGTGCGGCGGCATCGCCGAGCAGGGCGGCGCACAGCAAGGCAAGGCGTCCTTTGGTGAGGGGCTTCCCTGCGCGGAGGCGGAAGAACAGGACGGCGAGCAAGGCGGAAAAGACAAAGAAGATGCCGCAGCAGAAGGCGATGATGACCATGCACACGGCGAAAGCGATGCTGACGGCAAAGGCGCCTGCAAAAGCGGCGACGATGCCGGAGTAATTCTGATCTGCGATCATGCGGGGTAAAGCGGAGAACCCCGCGACGACGGAGGCAACGGCGACGAGCGCGGCGGCGATCGCACCGATTGCGCAGGCGAGGGGAAGTTTATCGTTCATGAAAACCTCCTGCGGAAAGGCGGGAAGGGCAGACGATCATGACCTTCTTCTGACAAGAGTATATCACACAATCCTTCTTCTGACAAGAGGAGATCGCGCAATCCTTTTCTTGACAAGAGCGCGCGGCGGATTTATAATAGAGGTATGGAATATGTAGAGCTTACGGTACATACGACGAGCGAAGCGAGCGAGCTCGTCGCGGATGTCATGTGGGAGTACACCGAGGGCGGCGTGGCCGTCAGCGATGCGAAGGACGTCGTGGCGCTCATACGGGGCGACACGGGGGTGTATTGGGATTATATCGACGAGGAACTGCAGGTTCCGCGGACGGACGTTCTCGTGAAGTGTTTCATAAAGCCGGACGTTGCGGACGCGGCGATCGCGGACATCCGCAGGCAGCTCGCTGAGATGAAGGCGCGCGGGGGGCTGGATTTCGGCTCGTTGGAGGAGACCCGCCGCATGATCGACGGGGACGACTGGATCGACGTATGGAAAAAGCATTTCCGTCCCATTCATATCGGGAAGCGGGTCGTGGTGGTCCCTGCGTGGATCGACTATGAAAAGAAGGCGGACGAAGTCGTGGTGACGCTGGATTCCAACATGGCGTTCGGCACGGGCGAGCACGAGACGACGTCCATGTGCCTCGAGGCATTGCAGGAAGTGCTCAGGGCGGGGGATACCGTCATTGCCGTGGGCTGCGGAAGCGGGATTCTCGGCATTGCGGCCGCCAAGTTGGGTGCAAAGCTCTGTTATCTCACCGACATCGACCCCGTCGCGGTGGAGAGCGCGCGGCACAACGCGCAGGAAAACGGCGTCTCGGAGAAGTGCATCGTGGCGCATTCCGACCTTCTGGCGGATGCGTCGGTGCAGGGGGACGTGGTGCTCGCCAACATCACGGCGGAGATCCTCACCCGTCTTGCGCCCTCCATGCCGAAAAATCTGAAACAGGGCGGCACGCTCATCCTGAGCGGCATCATCGAGAGCCGCCGCGCGCTCGTCAAAGAGGCGTTTGCGGCGCAGGGACTCACGCTGCTCGGCGAGCGCAACAAGGGCGAATGGTACGCCCTCGCCTATCAGAGGTGAGACATGGCGGCACCCAAGCGTTTTTTTGTGGAGGAGATCGCGGACGAAGTGGTGTTGTCCGCACAGGAAGCGCGGCACGCCAAAAACGTGCTGCGCCTTACGGAAGGCGATGAAGTGACGCTCTTTGACGGGAGCGGCAAGGAGTATTCCGCGATCGTCACGCGCGCGGACAAGCAGGGCGTCACCGTCCATGTCGTGCGCGAGAACGTGTCCGACCGCGAGCCGAAGACGCACGTTTTTCTGCTGATCGGCGCCCTCAAGGGCGACAAGACGGAGCTGGTCGTGCAGAAGGCGACCGAGCTGGGGGTCTCGCGCATCGGCGTGTTTTCTTCGCGTTTTTGCGCGGCGTACATGAACGAGAACAAGCTCGAGCGCCTCAACCGCGTCGCGCGGGAGGCGGCGAAGCAGTGCCTGCGCGCCAGCGTTCCGCAGGTCGAGTACTTTGCGACGCTCGAGGAGGCGCTTGCGGCGGGCAAGGACTGCGACACAAAGCTCTTTGCCTGCGAGTTCCTGCCCTCGGGCGAACGGAACATCGCGCAGACGGGCGCATCCGTCGTCGCCGTGGTGGGCAGCGAAGGGGGCTTCTCCGAGGAGGAATACGAGCTGGCGGAGACGCTCGGCTACTGCGGGATTTCACTCGGCAGACGCATTCTGCGCGCCGAGACGGCCGCCATCGCGCTCGTGTCCGTCATCATGTACGAGGCGGGAGAGCTGCAATGAAGGCGTGCATTCTGACGCTGGGGTGCAAGGTGAACGAGGCGGAGAGCGACTCCCTCCTGGCGGGGCTGGAAGCGCGCGGCTGGGAGACGTCCGACGTCCCCTGCGCGGCGGATCTGTACATTATCAACACCTGCGCCGTCACGGCAGAGGCGGAGCGCAAGAGCCGTCAGGCGGTGGCGCGGCTGAAAAAATTCAACCCGTCGGCGCCCGTTCTCGTGTGCGGGTGTGCCTCGCAGCGCGACCCCGCAGCCTTCTTCGCACGCGACGGCGTCACCGCTGTCACGGGGACGATGCGCAAAGACAGACTGCTCGATCTTCTGGACGAACGCGGCGTTTTCCTGGCAACGGAGTCGGCATTTTGTGAACTTCCCGCGCCCAAGCGCACGCATACGCGGCAGAACATCCGCATTCAGGACGGGTGCGACCGCTTCTGTTCCTATTGCATCATTCCCTATCTGAGGGGCCGTTCGCGCTCGCGCAGTGCAGAGAGCATCCATGCCGAAGCGGCGGCATGTTCCGCGCGTGAGATCGTCCTGACGGGCATCGACATCACGTCCTATCGCGACGGCACGCGCGATCTGGGCGATTTGCTGCTTTCGCTCGCGGATATCCCCGCGCGCATTCGCCTCGGATCGCTCGAAGAGGGCGTCGTCACGCGGGAATTTCTTCAGAAGATGAAGGCGGCGGGCAACGTGTGCGAGCACTTCCACCTGTCGCTGCAGAGCGGATCGGACGCGGTGCTCCGCGCCATGAACCGCCGCTATACGCGCGCGCAATACCTCGCGGCGTGTGAGCTCATCTATGAGTTCTTCCCCGATGCCGCCATTACGACGGACATCATCGTCGGCTTCCCGACCGAGACGGATGCGGACTTTGCGGACAGCCTTTCCATCGTGAAAGAGACGGGGTTTGCGCGCGTTCATGCCTTCCCGTATTCCTCGCGTCCGGGGACGGTGGCGGCGAAGAAGCGCCAGCTTCCCGCCGAAGTCAAACGCGCGCGCATGGAGCAGATGCTCGCCTGTGCGCAGACGGCAGAAGCGGCCTATCTCGCAAAGTTTGCGGGCAGGACGTTTGCCGCGCTCTTTGAAGAGGAGGGCGGCTACACGCCCAACTATATCCGCGTGTATGCGGAGGGCGCAAGAGAGGGGGGCATGTACGAGGTGCGCCTCACGGAACGGGAAAAAGACGGCTACCATGCCGCGATCGTAAAGGAGATATGACAATGGAAAACTGCGTATTCTGTAAGATCATGGCGGGGGAGATCCCCTCGACCAAGGTGTATGAGGACGAGGAGATCGTCATTTTCAAGGACATCGAACCCAAGGCGAAGATCCACCTTCTGTGCGTCCCGCGCGATCACTTTGCCCTTCTCTCGGAGGCGGACGACGCGCGCGCGGCACTCCTCGGCCGCACGCTTAAAAAGATCGGCGCGCTCGCGCCCTCGCTCGGGCTTTCGGACGGGTACCGTCTCGTCGTCAACCAGGGCGAGAACGCGGGCCAGACGGTGCATCACCTGCACATTCACATCCTCGGCGGGCAGTCTCTCCCGTGGGAATGATTTTCCGCGTATAAACCGAACGGGATTGGTCAAAACTCCTTCCGCACTCAGGCGGGAGGAGCTTTTTTATGCGGAAATTCAGTCGGACGTTCTTCGGCATCGCGGCCGTGATCGCGTGCTTTGCTTGCGCGGTATTTGCCTATGCGCTCACGCGGATGCCGCTCTTTGACGGCAACGGATACGAGTTTTCCGTCCGCTCCTCCTCTTCTGCTCAGATCGTCCGCACCGATTCTCCCTACCTTTATAAGCTCTTTCACCGCGTCGCGGGCGAGAGCGCCCGCTTCTCGGGCAACGCCTTCGAGTCCCTGCGCACGAGATTTCGCGCCGAGGTCATCTTTACGGAAGAGAGCTGCGGCGTCGTCAATTATTACTGTTTTTCGCCCCTGCTCGGAAAGGGGATCGCCCTCTGCGGAGAGGAGATCAATCTCCACATCGCGGTCGGCAAAGAGCAAACGGCCGTCGGCTCGCCCATAATCTTCGGCGGTTTTTGAAGAAAGCGGACGGAAGGAACGGCGCAGGACTTTTTGCGACGCGCGCGGAAAGGACGGCCTAAAAGCTCTGCGGCACGCGTGGAAAGGATGACGGAAAATTTTCCGCGGTGTCGGGGGTGCGATACAAACCTTTGCCGTAAAAGAGTTGCGGGACGGAAAAAGGGGCGCAAAGAGAGGGACGGGAAAAATCGCCGAAAAAAAGTTTTCGGGGCGGGCGTATAAAATCACGGCGGACGGTCGATGATCTACATACCAAATCGGAGGGGTATCATTATGAAAGAAGAAAAGACCAACACAAACAACCGGAAGAAGACGCTCTACTATGCATTGCTGCTTGTGGGGATTCTGCTGCTCGCGGCGGCGACCGTTCTGACGGTGTACTTCACGACGCGCGGGGCGAACGATGTTCTGGACGATCCGTCCATTCAGGCGCCGGACAATACGCCGGACGATACGCCCGACGAACCGGACGAACCCGACGAGCCCGACGAACCCGATGAGCCGACGGGCGGGGCGGTATCCTATGTGGCGCCCGTGGCGGCGGAGGACTATTCGGTGGAATTTGACACCGTATATGCGAACAAGCTGACGGGATTTTACTACCGTCATCAGGGCGTGGACTTTGCCGCGGCGGCAGGCGCGGAAGTATATGCCGTGGCGGACGGCACCGTGGCGGACATCAGTCTGTCGCAGGAGCTGGGCAATCTCATCACGATCGACCACGGAAACGGACTGATTTCCGTCTACCGCTTTGTGGAGCCCGACGAGGGGCTTAACGTGGGGGACAAGGTGAAGCAGGGCGACCAGATCGCCGCCGTTGCGGAGGCGTACGGTTCGGAGGCGGCCGACGGGACGCATCTGCACTTCGAGATGACGCTGAACGGCGAGCAGACCGATCCCGCGGAATATCTCGATCCCGTCTATTCGGAAAAGTGATCGCAGGGAGCGCTTGAAAAAAGCGCTCCTTTTTTCCAAAATAATGCATACGTTCCATTGATTTTCTTTCTCAAATGAAATATAATAAGGGTGAGGAATTTTCCGGAGGAGAAAAATATGTGGATGAATGACAACGCAGGGATTCTTGTTCTCATTCTCGGCATCGTGATCATTGTCATCCTGGCAGTCATCCTTTGCCTGGAGATCTCGCTGCGCGGCCGATTCACGTCGCAGCGCCTGAAATTTATCGGACTGTATGCGACGGACGTCGCCACGCGGCAGGTCTATGCCTCGCTGACCATCGGCAACCGCTCGGTGAGCGAGATCGTCATCAAAGAAATCGGCATCAAGAACGGGCGGGTCGCCTTTGACCTGACGCCCCTCTATCGCGCCAAACTCGGCATGGACGCGCGCACGCGCATCGTCATCGAACAGCGCCATTCCATCGACTTTTCCGTCTCGGTGTCCGAGTTGGAAGGGGTGCTCGTGGACGGGAAAAACGGAAAACAGCTCCGCACGCTGCGCCTGTATGCCGTGGATCTGATGGGCAATCTCTACCAGGGTCGCATCGACGCCGTCCGCAAACTGCTCTCCGACGTCATGGCGGGGAAGGCGTCTGCCGCGCCCGCGGCGACGGCGTCCGCATCGCCCGCCGCGGCCGCGGGCGCGGAAAAAACGCGGCCCGCGCAGACGGCTCCCGTACAGACGGCGCCCGCGCAATCGTCTGCCGCGCCCGCGCCCGCGCCCGTTCCTATCCGCGAATTCGGCAAGGACACCGCCGCGCGCAAGCTGGTTGTCGGGCCCGTCGCAACGCCCGAGACAAAGGAAAAGACGGAGGCGTTTCGTCCCGAAGATCTCTTCCGGAAACCGTGAAGAGGGCAAATGCCGCGGCGAGCGTCCGCGGCATTTTTGATTTTCCCGAAAAAAGTTGACGGGACAGAGGAAATCGTGTATAATGACGGTACTCTGTTGTGATTCAAAGACAAAGGAGAGGACGGTATGGATGCGGAAGAACGGGAAAACGGCATCACGTTCGGGGAGATCTGTCACCTGATCGGGAAAAAAATCTGGTGGATTCTCGGCGGCGCCGCGGCGTTTGCGGTGGTTGTGGCGGTGCTGTTTGCGCTTGTTTTCAATCCTCTGACAACCTATTACAGCATGAGTTTTGAACTCGTGTATCCGACGAGCGCCGAACGGCAGTATCCGGACGGCACGCCTTTTTCCTATCGGAGCATCATCTCGCGCACCATGCTGGAGGCGGCCAAGAAGAAGGACGAGCGCCTTGCGGGAACGGACGTCGTCACCATGATCGACAAAGATCATATCTCGGTCTCGGCGCAGGCGGAAGAGGATTCCGACACGGTCATCTACACCGTCAACGTCAAGGGCAGCTATTTCTCCGATATCGAGACGGCGCAGCTCTTTATCCGCAGCGTGGCGGACGCAACGGTGGACGACATCATGCGGCGCGCGGCCTCCGTCTCCTACTCCATCAGCGAGGAGACCTTCACGGGCAACAACTTCGAAGCCCGTCTCGACATCCTCTCCGAGCTCTATAAGACCCTTCTTTCCGCCTATGAAAGCTGGATCACGACCTATTCCGCGGGCTATCAGGTGACCGTGAACGGCGTCTCGCGTTCGCTCTCCGACTACCGCGCCGAAGTCTACGGCCTGTTTGTGGAGGGCGTGCGCAGTTCGCTCGCGACCGAGTGCGAGAACAACGGCTACGGCCTTCTCTACGGGGATGAGGACGAGATCGTCGCAAGAGTCAGCGAGCGCGTCGAACAGCTCCAGCAGGAGTATCGCCTCAATCAGGCCATTCTTGAGACGCTAACCGACGTCTCCGCGAACACGATCGCGTCGCGCATGGCAAAGACCTCTGCGGCTGCGAGCGGGTCGACGGATTCCTCCGACGGCGGCACGACGTCGCAACCCGTTCTCGGCGTCTCCGAGATGATCGCCTATTATTCGGAGCGCAATGCCGTCATTGCCAACCAGCTCGGCGCGGCGGTCGACGGCGTGAGCTCCCCCGACGGAACGCTCACCGCAGAGTCGGCGCAGCAGTTCGCGCGCAAACTCGACGACTATTTCGCCAAGCTGAACAGCGTCGCCGAGACGCTCAAGAGCGTCACCACGGCCATCTACCGTCAGAACACGTTCGCGGAATTTGTCTCGCAGAACGCGGACAGCACGGGGGACTTCAGCGTCATTCTCATCGCCGTTGCGGCGTTTGTCATCGCCTTCCTCGTTGCCGCCGTTGCCGTCAGCGTCGGCGCATACGGAAAACAGCGCGGCGCGCATGTGCAATCGGCCGCGGGAACGGGCGATTCCGCAGATTCGGCGGACGCACCGACGGACAGGGCACGCGCGGAGGACGACGGCTCTTCCGAAAGCAGACAATAAGCAACCGCGCCCGCCGCACGTCTGCGGCGGGCGCAAAAATGTACAAAACGGAGGAAGAAGATGGAGCGCCGTGATGCCAAACGGACACAGAAAATCGGGCGGCCGAGAGACGGAGGAATCGCCGAGGCCGCCGTATCGGCCGACGCACGAGACGCCGCGCCGCCGTCTTCTTCGGGCCGATGGTGAGGTATGTTGCCCTCTGCTTTGCGGAGGACGAAAACATCGCCGACAGGACATACTGGTATCGCTGTCCCTTTGCCGTCGCGGCGGGGGAGAAGGTGTTCGCGCCCGTCGGCCCGCATGACCGCATTCAGCGCGCCGAGGTCGTCCGCGTGTGCGAAAAAGAGCAGGACGTCTCCTTCGATGTGCGCTTTCTCAAGCGCGTTGCGGCGAAGTGCGGGGCGTTCCGACGCAGCGTCGGCGGGACGATCGTGTTTGAAACGGGCGGCCTTGCCTATGACGAAAAGCACTTCACGCGCTTCGGCCGCGTGCTGTTCGGGACGTGGGAGGGCGCCGTCGGCGGGGTGACGCCCGTTGCGGCGCAAGAGGAATGCGCCGCCCTGCGCACGCTCCTTCGCACGGAGGGGTGCGCCCTGCTCACGGGCAGGGCTGCGGCGGATGCGGCGGCAGATCTTCTGCTGCTTGCGGGCGTCGGCGAGGCGGACATCCGGACGCGCTTTCAGGCGTGCGGGACAGAAAGAAAGACGGCGTATTCGGCGAAATCGGAACAAACGGCAAGAGAGCGCCTTGCGGCGGAACTCGGAGACGAGGACGTCGCCCGTCTTGCGAACCTGCTCAGATGACGGGCGCGGACGGAAGGCTTTTTCAGACATACGGACACGAGATTGCGGGTTGCGGAAGGGCCGCGGCGGGAAATTGGCCTGCGGCAGGACGGAACGGCACGTTTTAAGCCGTACGGACGGGAAGACGGCCTGTTTTGCGAAGAGAAGGAGACATCGACAAAAAGCATATGAAGCACATTCTCATGATCGCAACGGGAGGGACGATCGCCTCCAAGGAGACGGAAGAGGGGCTTGCGCCCATGCTCTCCTCGCAGGAACTTCTGGACTGCGTGCCGGAGATCGGCAGTGTCTGCCGTGTGGACGCGGTACAGCCCTTTAATCTGGACAGCACCAACGTGTATGCGCGCCACTGGCTGGAGCTCGTGCGCATCGTCGAAGAAAACTATCGGAAATATGACGGGTTCGTCATCACGCACGGCACGGACACCATGGCGTACACGGCGGCGGCGCTCTCGTATCTCATTCAGAACAGCCGAAAACCCATCGTTCTGACGGGCTCGCAGCGCTCTGCCTATTCGCGCGATACGGACGCGCGGCGCAACCTCGCCGACGCCTTTTTGTTCTGCGCGGACGAACGGGCATACGGCGTGCGCATCGTGTTCAACGGGGAGGTCATTCTCGGCACGCGCGCCAAAAAGACGAGGACGCGGAGCTTTAACGCCTTTTCGAGCATCGATTTTCCTGCGATTGCCGTCATGCGCGAGGGGATGCCCTTTTATTACATCGAAGGACAAAAGCCGACGGGCGACCCCGCATTTTACCACGCCCTCAACGAGAACGTCTTTGTGCTCAAGATGATCCCGGGCCTCAAAGCGGACATTTTCGACTATCTGGACGACCACTGCGACGGCCTTGTCATCGAGTCCTTCGGGGCGGGCGGACTGCCCAACTATGAGGACAATGCCTTTTTCGACCGCCTTGCACGGTTCTTGTCGCGCGGCAAGACGGCGGTGCTGACCACGCAGGTGGAACGCGAGGGGAGTGCGCTCGACAAATACGCCGTCGGAAGGCGGCTGCATGCCTGCGGAAAGGTGCTGGAAGCGCGTTGCATGACGCTGGAGGCGACCGTCACCAAGCTCATGTGGATTCTCGCGTTTGCGCGCGGGCAGCAGGCCGAGAGCCTCTTCGACACGCCCGTGGAACACGACATCTTCTGACGGACGACGCCCGCCGCGCGCCGCCGCGAGGAAAAAACAAGAAATAAACAAGAAATATATGAAATGCGCGCCGCGCGGGAATCCCCGCGCGGCGCGCAGCGTTTTTCGGGCGTCTGAAGATGTGGACGGCTTGCCCATTCTGATAGTCTGAAAATCGGACGGATTGCGCATATTGGGCCGCTCGCGTCCCTGCGGCGGCTTTTAATTATTCGGCGGACGGCAAATTTTTGTGCGGGGCGTGTCATGCGGGAGGACGCCTGTCGTAAAAGGGGGGCGCGGGGCATACAATAAAGGTATGGAATTTCTGCGCGAGATCGCCAATCTTCTGGGCGGAGCGGACGCCTTCCGCATTCACTATACCGTCGTGGACGGGCGGGGAGCCTACCTCGAGAACGTGCGTCGGCTTGCCGTCTTTACGCCGACGGAGATCGTGGCGATGGGCAGGCGGGGCGGCGTGCGCGTGGAGGGGGAAGATCTTTCGCTCGGGCGGTATACGGCGGGGGATCTCGTCATCCGCGGGAACATCGTGCGCGTGACGCGGGAGGGCGGCGGTGAAAAGCTGTGAGATCTTCATCGAGGGCATCGGAGCGGCGCGCGCGGTGGAAAAGCTCGTGGCGGGCGGGATCCCCGTGCTTGCGGCGCGGGCGCAAAAAAGGGGCGTTCTCGTCCGTGTGGACAGCAAACACCGCGAAAAAGTTTTTGCAATTTTGCGCGGTTCGTGTTATAATGAAAAAAAAGTACGCGATGTACGGCTTGCGCGCGTCGTGCGGGGGCTTGCAAAGCGAGCGGGACTGCTCGCGGGCGTCGTGCTCTTTGCCGCGGTCGTCCTGTTCGGGCAGAGCCGCGTCCTGCGCATCGACGTGGTCGGAAGCGGCGCATACTATCGGGAGGAAGTGCTTCGGGCGCTTGCGCGCGAGGGGACGCAGTTCTTTTCGCCGCCGCCTGCCGATCGTGCGCGGATCACGGCGGAGATTCTGTCCTTTCCGCGGGTGAGTTTTTGTGCGCTCTCGCACGAGGGCGGCGTGCTCACGGTGCGCGTGGAGGTCTCGGACGAGGCGACGGCGCCTGCGGGCGGCAATCTGCTTTCGCCCGTGAGCGGGATCGTGGAATCGCTCACCGTTCTGTCGGGGACGGCGCGTGCCGAAGTGGGCGCGGAAGTCCGTGCGGGGGACGTGCTGGCGGAAAACGTCGTTCTGCTGGGGGAAGAGCGCTTTCCCGTGACCGTCATTGCGGCGGCGCAGGTGCGCTATGCCGTGGACGAAGTGTTTGCGGGGAGCCGCGAGGAAGCGCTTGCGTCTGCCTATCTTGCCCATGGCGAGATCGGCGGGCTGACGATACAAATGACCGGGGAAGGCTGGCGCGTGACGGGCGAAGCGATCGCATATGCCGCGCTCAACCTCGGCTGAGGAGGATATTACGGAAAAGACGGTCACGGTGGACACGGGCAGTCTGGACAAGCTCCGGACGGTCATCGGTGTTCTGGACGAAAATCTCATGACGATCGCGCGGGAGCTTTCGCTCTCCACCCGCATCGACGGGACGAAGATCGTCTTTACGGGAGAGGAGGCGGACGTAGGCGGCACGGTGGTCGCCAATCTGCTCGCGGTCGCGGAGGCGGGCGAGCAGATCGACAAGAGCGCGCTTCTCTATTGCATTTCGCTTGCGCGGGAGGGCAGCGCGGGGGACATCGGCGCCGTCCTGAAGGATGTCGTCGCCGTCACGTCGCGCGGCAAGCCCGTGAAGTGCAAGACGGTGGGACAGCAGAACTATGTCGCCGCCATGCGCAAGAACACCATCACGTTCGGAACGGGGCCTGCCGGAACGGGCAAGACCTATCTTGCCGTCAGCTTTGCGGTTGCGACGTACAAGGCCAAGCAGGTGGAGAAGATCATTCTCACCCGCCCCGCGGTGGAAGCGGGCGAAAAGCTGGGATTTCTTCCGGGCGATCTGCAGACCAAGGTGGATCCCTATCTGCGGCCGCTCTACGACGCGCTGCAGGAGCTGTTCGGCCTGGAGACCTATGCGAAACTCATGGAGAAGGGCGTCATCGAGGTGGCCCCTCTCGCCTATATGCGCGGCAGGACGCTCTCCAACGCCTTCGTCATCCTCGACGAGGCGCAGAACGCCACGCGCGAACAGATGAAGATGTTTCTCACGCGGCTGGGAGAGGGAAGCAAGATGGTCGTCACGGGCGATCTCACGCAGACCGATCTCCCGGACGGCAAGACCAGCGGACTTGCGCATGCCGTGAGCGTTCTCAAGGGGGTGGAGGACATTGCCGTCATCGCCCTTACCGAGCGCGACGTGGTGCGGCATCCGCTCGTCTCGCGTATCGTGCGCGCCTATGAGCGGGAGGAACAGCGCAGAAGAAAAGGAGAAAAACGATGAAGAGCGACGTGATCGCCCGCTCCGACAAGGGCGGAGACGAAGGCGTGCGCAACTCCCGTCTCGTGGGAAGCGCATTCGTGCTGGCGGCGTGCTATGTCTTTTTGTGCCTGATCATCTTTCTCATGATCGTCATCAACGATCCGGGCGGCTGGATCGGGTTTTTCCGCGCAAAATATGCGGGGATCCTCACCCTCGCCGTCTGCACGCTCCTGCTTTGCTTCATCATCTACTACTATTACTACTTTGAAGACCGCGAATTTCTCTCCCGCGGGAGGAACGTCCTGCTCATCTTCTCCCTCGTCACGGTGTGCGTCATCCTGAGCTACATCTTCGGGAAATTCGTCAACATCTACGCCCGTCCCTGCGCGCTTCTCGCACTGCTCTGCGTCTTCTTGTTCAACCGCAGACAGGCGATCATGCTCAACTTCATCTTCTCCATTCTCATGTTCGTCATCGACACCTACACGAACAACTTTTCGTCGGACGGGGCGACCGTGCAGGTGTATTATTCGCTCATGCTCAACTTCGTGTGCGGGACGTTCGCCATCTTCGCCGCGGCGGGCAACAAGACGCGCGGCGGACTGCTCCTCACGGGCTGTGTCGTCGCCGTTCCCACCGTTGTGATCGTCACCCTTCTGCAGGTGACCTCCCTCTACAACGACTGGATCGCCTTCGTGGCGTCGGTGGGGTATTCCATCGTCGGCTGCGTCGCCTCGGCGATCCTCGCCCTCGCGGGCCTGCCCGTCTTTGAAACCGCGTTCAACCGCCTGACGGTATTCCGTCTGCGCGAACTCACCTCCACCAACGCGCCCCTTCTGGTGCGGCTCAAACAGGAGGCGCCCGGCACCTTCAATCACTCGCTCGTGGTGGCGCAGCTCGCCGAGTCCTGCGCCGTCGCCATCGGCGAAAATGCCGAGCTCGCCCGTGCCGCCGCCTATTACCACGACGTCGGCAAGCTCAAACAGCCCGACTGCTTCACCGAGAACCAGACGGGCTACAACGTCCACGATGAACTCATGCCCGAGCTGTCCGCCGACATCATCCGCTCGCACGCGAAGGACGGCTATGAACTTCTCATGGCGGCGCACTTTCCCAAGATCATCGCAGACGTCGCGCGGGAGCACCACGGGACGCTTCCCATCAAATATTTCTATGACAAGGCGATGAAGCTCTCGGGCGGGGACGCCGACATCAAGGACTATTCCTATCTCGGTCCGACGCCCCGCAGCCGCATTGCGGCGATCGTCATGATCGCCGACGCCTCCGAGGCCGCGACCCGCGCGCTCTCCGACCGCTCGCCCGAGCAGGTGGAGCGCACCGTGCGTTCCATCATCGAAGAACGCATGGATCTCGATCAGTTTGCCGACTGCGACATCACCATCCGCGATCTGACCGTCATCCGCAGGACGCTGGTGGAGACGCTCTCGGGCGTCCATCATCACCGCGTCGAATATCCCGCCATTCGCTTCAACCGCGACCGAAAGGCGGTCAAGGAGACTCCGGAGGAGAAATCATGAACATCGTCTTTGATTCCGATCTGCCCGAAGAGGGCCTTTCCCGCCTTGCGGAGGCAATGGACGGGCTGTGGGAGGGGGACGACCTTTCCGCCGAGATCTGGCTCATTCCCGCCGAGGAGATCCGTTCGCTCAACGCCCGCGAGCGCGGCGTGGACGCCGTCACCGACGTGCTGAGCTTCCCTGCGATGGACGGCATCAAGGGCCGCCCCATTCGCGGGAGCGAGCACATCGACTGCGTGCGGCCGGAGGACGGCAGCGTGTTTTTGGGCAGCGTCGTCATCTGCGAACAGCGGGCGCGCGAACAGGCGCAGGAGTACGGGCATTCCTTTGAGCGCGAGCTCTGGTATCTCGCCGTTCACGGACTGCTGCATTGCCTCGGGTACGATCACGAGACCGAGGAGGAAAAGCGCGAAATGCGCGAAAAAGAGGAATACGTCATGCAGAAACTTGACCTTCGGAGGGAATCATGAGAAGCGGCACGGTGGCTGTCATCGGCAGAGCCAATGCAGGAAAATCCACGCTCGTCAACGTGCTGGTGGGCGAAAAGGTCGCCATTGTCTCGCCCAAGCCGCAGACCACGCGTGACCGCATTCTGGGCGTGCTCACGCGGGAGGAGCATCAGATCGTCTTTGTGGATACGCCCGGGATCTACAGGAGCCGCAACGTCCTGACCGAGGACATGATGAAGACGACGGAGGACACCTCGCGCGACGTGGACGCCATTTTGTACGTCCTCGACGGTCACGCGGGCGTCAGGGAGGAGGACGCCGCCCTCATCAACAAGTATGCGGCGCTCGGCGTGCCGCTCATCGTCGCCTTTACGAAGATCGACATCATGCCCGCGGAAAATATCCCCGAAGAGGTGAAATTCCTGGCAGAGGCAGGCGTGGATGCGGACATCTATCCCGTGTCGGCGCGCAAGGGCAAGGGCCTTAAAAAATTAGAGGCGGCCATCGCGCAGATGCTCCCCGAAGGGGACAAGCTCTTCCCCGACGACGTCGTCTCCGACCGCAGCGAGAAGTTCATGGTCGCCGAACTCATGCGCGAGAAGATCCTTCTGAAATACGACGAGGAGATCCCGCACGGCGTTGCCGTCGTCGTCAACACGTTCAAGCGGCGCGAAAACGGGACATACGAGATCGGCCTGGACATCATCTGCGAAAAACAGGCGCATAAGGCCATCCTCATCGGCAAGCAGGGCAGGGCGCTCAAAGAGGCGGCCTCCTTCGCGCGGCAGGATATGGAAAAATTCCTGGACGCCAAGGTCTTTCTGACCACCTACGTCAAGGTGCGCGAGGACTGGCGCGACAGCGAACGCCTCATCAAGGAATTCGGCTACGGCGAGGAGTAATGCCCTCGCCTGTTTGCGTACCGTGACGGCCTGCGCTCCGACATCCCGCGTCGGCGGACGCCCTTTTCGCAGAGTGTGCTCCTCGGGACGTGCCTGGCGGGACGCACCTGTCGGGTCTGGAAGGACGGACGGAGCGGAGCGGACGGACTTGCAGGGTTCGGCCGCATGGAACGTCGGCATACGCGCATACTGCCGCAGAGGGGGTGCATATGCAGGACAGGGGAGCGGCGGAACTTGCCTGGGAGATGTTTGAAAAGACGGGCAATTTTACCTATTACATGCTGTACAAACGGCTGAAGGGATAAACTATGGAAAGCAAGACGGACGCGCTCCTTCTGCGGGCGGTCGATTACGGAGAAAACGACAAGATCGTCACCCTTCTGACGGCGGACCGCGGAAAGATTGCGGCGGCCGTGAAGGGGGTGAAAAAGGCGGGGGCGAAACTGCGGTTTGCGGCCCAGCCTTTTTGTTTTGCGGAGTATGTCTTTGCGACGCGCGGGACGAGAAACACGGTGACGTCTGCGTCATTGTACGATGCATTCTTTCCGCTGTGCGAGGACATGACGCGTTACTATGCCGCCGCGGTCGTGACGGACGCCTGCGACAAGGTGGTGCTGGAGGGAATGCAGTCGGGCGCGCTGCTTGTTGCGGCGGTCTCGGCGCTGGAGGGATTGTGTTCGGACGAGCCGCTTGCGCTTGTGCGGTTTTTGCTGGCGGCGCTTTCCTTTGCGGGGTATCCCGTGGAGGCGGGGGAATGCCCCGCCTGCGGCAGAGTCCCTGCGGGGAGGATGCGGTTTTCCTTTGCGGACGGCGCGTTTTTTTGCGATGCGTGTCTGCCCGACGCCGTCCCGGCCAGCGAGAGCACGTTTTGCGCCGTGCGCGCCGCGCAGGGAAAAGGCGAGGCGACGCCCGACGGCATTGTGCGGGCGCTGCGGCTTCTCGGGACGTATTTTGCGCGTCAGGTGGGAGCGGAGCTGCCGGCGCTCGCGGAATATTTGCGCCTTTTGCATAAGGGTGTTCAAACAGCTTGACATTTGCCGCGAATATTTTTATACTTGTAGCAATTTTCGGCCTGCATTTTACGGGAGAGAACCATGAAAGAGACCATCAACCGCGCGGACGCGCTCGTCCTTGCGCACTACTATGCACCCGACGCCGTCCAGGCGGAAGCGGACTTTGTGGGCGACAGCTTTGCGCTCGCGCAGAAGGCGGTCGCGAGCGACAAGCCCGTCATCGTGTTCTGCGGCGTGTCCTTCATGGGGGAGAGTGCCAAGATCCTCTGTCCCGACAAGCGGGTCTATCTCCCCGCACCCGACGCGCGCTGTCCGATGGCGGACATGGCGACGGAAGAGGAGATCTTACATATGCGCGGGACGGTGGACGATCTTGCCGTCGTCGTGTACGTCAATTCCTCCGCACGGCTGAAAGCGCAGGCCGACGTCGTGGTGACCAGCGCCAATGCGGTGAAGGTGGTCTCCCGTCTCAAAGAGAAGAACATCTATTTTATCCCCGACAAGAATCTCGGGGCGTTCGTGGCGGAGCAGCTGCCCGAGAAGCACTTTTATTTCGGACACGGCTGCTGTCCCATTCACAACGCGACGACAGAGCGCGAGGCGCGGGCGGCGCTTTCAAGGCATCCGGGGGCGCTGCTTCTCTCGCATGCCGAATGCCCGGAGGCGGTGCGTGCGCTCTCTGCGTTCGTTGGCTCTACGGCGGGCATGATCGCCTATGCCGAAAAGAGCGCGGCGCAGGAGTTTCTCATCGCGACGGAAGCGGGGACGCTGTATGAACTCCGCCGCCGCTGTCCCGACAAGAAGTTTTACACCACGCGCGAGGACTTCCTCTGCGCGAACATGAAGAAAATTACGCCCGAAGCGCTCCGAAGCGTCTTTGCGGGCGGCGGAATCCCCGTCGAAGTGGACGAGAACATCGCCGTCCGTGCGCGCCGCGCGCTCAGACGAATGCTGGAGCTTGCACAATGAAAGAAGAATTTCGCGAAACCCTTGTCATCGGCGCAGGGGCGGCGGGGCTCAACTGCGCCCTGCACCTGCCTGCGCCCTCCGACGTCCTCGTCCTCTGCAAAGGGGGACTGAAGGAGAGTGACTCCTTCCTCGCCCAAGGCGGCATCTGCGTCCTGCACGATCCGGACGACGCCGCAGGCTACTTTGAAGACACCATGCGCGCGGGACACTACGAGAACAATCCCGACACCGTGCGCTGCATGATCGAACACTCGCGCGAGACCATCGACGAACTCATCACCTTCGGAGTCCGCTTTGCGCGCGAGGAAAACGGCGAGCTCGCCTATACGCGCGAGGGCGCGCATTCCCGTCCGCGCATCGTCTTTCACGCCGACTGCACGGGCAAGGAGATCACCTCGCACCTTCTGGCGGCGGCGCAGAAGCGCACCAACATCGAACTGCGGTCCTATACCACCATGCTCGATCTGCTGTTCGACGACGGCGGAACGTGCCTGGGCGCGGCCGTGCGCGACAACCGCTCGGGGGAAGTTTCCCTCATCTATGCGGGCAACACCGTGCTCGCCACGGGCGGCGTGGGCGGTCTCTTCGCCCATTCCACCAACTACCGCATCCTGACGGGCGACGGCGTGGGCGCGGCGCTCGCGCACGGGGTCGCGGCCGATCACCTCGACTACGTCCAGTTCCACCCGACGACGCTCTATACAAAGCGGCGGGGCAGACGCTTCCTCATCTCCGAGTCGGTGCGCGGCGAGGGCGCACAGCTCCTGAACGCCGCGGGCGAGCGGTTCGTCGACGAACTCCTCCCGCGCGATGTCGTGACCGCCGCCATCCGCAAGGAGATGGCAAAAGAGGGGAGCGACCACGTCCGCCTCGATCTGCGCACCGTGCGCGGCGGAGAACATACGCTGGAAAAGCACTTCCCCGGCATTTTGCACCGCTGCCGCAAGGAGGGCTACGACGTCCTGCGCGAGCCCGTTCCCGTCGTTCCCGCACAGCACTATTTCATGGGCGGCGTCCGCAGTGATCTGTCGGGCAGGACGACGGCGCCCCATCTCTATGCCGTAGGGGAGACGTGCTGCAACGGCGTCCACGGCAGAAACCGTCTTGCCTCCAATTCTCTTCTGGAAGCGCTCATCTTCGCCCGCCGCGCGGCACAGGACATCACGGACGGCGGCCGTGCAAAGGGAAAGACGGTCTGGGACTACACACAAAAGGAGATCGCCGCCATGCAGCGCGCACGGCGCAGGCTGGTCACACAGGAGACGCACCATGAAAGCGAGTAACGTCACGATGAAACTGCACTGGGACGAGGTCATCCTCGCCGCTCTGAAAGAGGACATCCCGTGGGAGGACGTCTCGGCGAATGCCGTCGTGCCGGAGGAGGCGCTCGGACATGCCGACCTCATCGCCAAGGCGGACGGCGTGCTGGCGGGTCTTCCCGTCTTTGCGCGCACGTTTGCCCTTCTCGACGAGCAGACGCAGGTGGTGTTCCACGCCGCCGAGGGCGATTTCGTCACGGCGGGAACACGCATCGCGGAGGTGACGGGCAGAATGCGCGTCATCCTTTCGGGCGAGCGTACGGCACTGAATTTCCTGCAACGTATGAGCGGAATCGCGACCTATACGCGGAAAATGGCAGCCCTTCTCGCGGGGACGCATACCAAGCTTCTCGATACGCGCAAGACGACGCCCCTCTTGCGCAGCTTTGAAAAATATGCCGTCACGGTGGGGGGCGGGAGCAATCACCGCTTCAACCTCTCGGACGGCGTCCTTCTGAAGGACAACCACATCGGCGCCGCAGGCGGCGTGCGGCAGGCGATCGAACGGGCGCGCGCCTATGCGCCCTTCGTGCGCAAAATCGAGATCGAAGTGGAGACCCTCGACGAGCTGGACGAGGCGCTCGATGCGGGCGTCGACATCGTCATGCTCGACAACATGAAGGGAGATGCCCTCACGGAAGCGGTCCGCCGCGCCAGAGGCCGCGCCGAGACGGAGATCTCGGGCAACGTCACGCAGGAGAACTTGCAGCGCTATGTCTCCCTCGGCGTGGACTACATCTCGTCCGGCGCCCTCACGCACAGCGCACCCATTCTCGACCTCTCCCTCAAACATCTCAAAAACATCTGACCTCTGAAAGTACATATTTCGTGAAAACAGACATATTTCGCGGAGTTTCTCCCCTCGCAGACCGATTGCGGGGGGAGTTTTTCAAAAGACAGAGAACCACCTTCCTCGGGAAAAGATTGCGGGAGAAATTGCCGCCGACGGATTCGGGAGGGGGATTTCTCATCAAGAGGGGGATTTTTCACAAACAGGAGCGCGCGGCCCGCTTTTTGCGGGCCGCGCGCTTTTTTGTAATTTCATTTTCCGTCGGGGATAGGAACCCCGTATTTTGAAAAAACTGAAATTCGGAAGCGGTATGTACATCTCCGCGGAGCGCGGTCTTGGCAGATGCCAAAAGGCATGGAAGAAAGGGGCATGCGGGGAAACGATCGGCAGAGGATTTCAGGAACTTTTTCTGGAAACCTATTGACAGTTCAATAAAATTATTGTAAAATCATACTGCTATTTCAAAAATGGCAATAAAACTATATAGGGGGAGGACAGCAGGACTTATGAGAAAAGTAAAAGTCAGTTTACTGCTTTTATTTTCGATGGTCTTGTCGCTTTGCCTGTTCGCCTGTGCGCCCAAGACAGAGGCAAAACAGGTGGCACGGGCGACGGTTTCTGTGGCCAGCATCACGCTGACCGATACGGAGACCGCCGCCGAGGCGACAAGGGAGACGGCGTTTAACAACGCAGTCAAGACGGGGGTGACCGTCCGCGTATTTTTCACGGACGACACGGCACCCAAGGTCATTCAGGGAGATCTGTGCGATTATGACACGAGCGCCGTACAGTGGGGAACGGTCGGCGTGTACTATGCATCGATCACGCCCCGCTCGACGGACGAGTACAAGAACGACAACAATGTCGTCGCGAGCGGCGAGCTCGAAGTGCGAATCGATCACTCGTTCGGCGCGCCCAATGAGAACGGCGAATCGGTCTGTGCGTGCGGTGCGACGCAGACGGTGACGACGCTTCCCGACGGGCAGTATGAAAGCATTACGGTCAAGGCGTTCCACGCTGCGCCGGAAGGCGACACAGCCAACGGCGATCTGCCGCAGATCAAGCAGTTCGGCAACACGGAGAGCGGCGAAAAGGTCAACACCATGACGGCGGGCGCGCTCCGCAAGGGATCGTCCATCGTGCTCGTGGGGACGGCAAAGACCAATCCTCCCGGAGATTCCAACGTCTGGTATTATCCCAACCTGGGCATTGCGCTCCGCAACTATACGGAGGCGTCGCCCTTCCTCAGCTCCTCGAGCTATAACGGCGAGCAGGGCATGAGCGTCATCGTCCGCAACGACGGCTGGGTTCTCATGAACGGCATCGGTACGCCTCGTCTTCTTGCGGCCCTTGCGGGCGGCTCGAGCGAGAGCGTCAACTACGGTTCGCATCCGAGCGCGGGCAAGCCCACGAACTCGCTTCCGTTTGAATACGATCCGACCGACATGCCCGCCGATACGTCGACGTGGGGCGACTGGGCGGTCTATTCCTCCGGGACGGTCGCGTCCGTCGGAGACTATCTGGAAGAACAGCCCATCAAGATCACGTATTCCTTCCGCGCGGACAACGTCATCGAGATCATCAACGAAAACACGAGGACGGGCAATTCTCTCGTTGCCCGCATCAAGATCCCCGAGGCGTATGCGAACTACTCGTTCGACACCGTTCTGCACGGCGAATATGTCCAGATGAACTTCTCTTCCGTCACGGTGATCGAACAGGAGAAGCTCGAATCCGTCACCTTCAACGGACTGGGCAGTGACGCAAAAGTCAACTACGTTGCCGGCGAAACCGTCAATATGGAGGATTTCGACGGCACGCTGCAGATCAAGTACATGAACAACGACGCGCTTCTGGCGCCTGACAGCTTCGATCTTCAGGTGTACCGCGGCGCGGATAAGGACGGCGCCGCAGAGCCTGCAGAAAATGCCGAAGGCTGGGTCACGCTGGAAGAGGATTCCCGTCTCGAAGCGGGCGACACCTACTTCCGCATTGCGGTCACCGTCGGCAACACCACCCGCTATGACACCGTCAAGCTCGGCGATGCGGGCTTCTTCCAGAAGATCTCTGAAAACAGCGTCTCCGAGGCATACGGCTACCGTATGGAGAAGGACGGAATCGTCTACGACAGCACGCTGCTCGGCAACGTCGGATTTGCGGCGAATGCCGATGCGACGCAGGTCGTCATCGCGCCCGAGGGAATCGCGACCGTGCTTCCCGCAGGGTCGGCGATCCTCTCCGGCTGTGAGGGCTATGTCGCGCTCCGCATCTACGGTGCCGATTTCGGCACGGCGGCTTCCGCACAGCAGAATGTCGTCATCGTCGCGAACACGGCTACCTATATCGACGTCATCGTCGGCGTCGGCGGCGGCGATACGGTGACCCTGACGGGCGCCAACGAGACCGACATCGTCATCGACGTCTCCGGAATGGATCTGCCCGGGTATGCATCCGAGATCGTGTCCATCGTTGCGGAAGGCTTCGATAAGCCGCTGACGACGATTCCTCTCAATACGGGCGCGAGCGTCACGCTCCGCTACACCGTGGACGCCTCAATCGCGGACGAGATCCGTTTCGGTTCCTCGAACAGAACGAGCGACATGTACACGATCGCCCAGTTCGAGAGCAACGAAACGCGCAGATTCGGCTATGAATATACGGCGGAATATGCGGACGGCGTCTTCACGCTGACCATCGAAGTTCCCGCCGCTCCCGCAAGCGCGAGCGCGGTGACCATCTATGCCAACGTCCCTTCGACGGGGCTTGTCGCATCGGATACCGTCTACTACGGCGCACCCGTCGGCAATCTCGGCAACGGCCAGATCGTCACGCTGGACAACGGCTATTACGCCTATATCGCGGCGAATGAGACGACGCTCACCTACTACGTCGGGTACGACAAGGCCGACCTCATCGAGAGCGACATCAAACTCGAGAGTCTCTGGCTCAACCTCAACGGCGGCCAGCAGGCGAACCTCGGCAACATCGACCTCGGGTTTAGCTATGCAAACGGTGCGCTCGTGTTCAATTCCGACCGCGTGAACGGCACCGTCGGCGTGTTCGGCACGACGGGGGACAGCTTTGACATCGACCACGGCTTCCTGTTCGTCGGCACGGTCAACGCGAGAGACTTCGGCGTCGCTTCCGGCGCGCAGACCTGGTACTACCAGCTCATGGCGGATCCCGCGGCCGAGGCCAAGGAGAACATCTATCAGGTCACGGCGGGCGACCCTGCGACGATCGCGGAGTATCCCATCGAGACGCATGTGGAAGCGGTGCTCTCCGAGTCCTCCTGCGAATCGACGGGGCTCGTCGTCAACGCGATCAAGAATGCGGACGGCGATATCGTCTTCGCATACAATCCCGTCTATTCCACGTCGCATAAGTGGGAAGAGACGCAGACCCACGGCGTGTTCCGCTGCGCAACGTGCGGCGCGCTCTACACCGATACCGCGAACGCCTTCGCGACGGGCGCGCTGGAAGGCGCTTCCGAAAAGGGACTTTCCGTCTCCTTCGCGTACTTCACGGATATGGGCGACGACTGGAGCAAACAGCCGCTCAAGACGACGACCAACAACCTCATCATCGGCGGCGGTACGGTCGATCCCTGGAACGTCTCGACGAGCGGACTCGACGGAGAACTCAAGACGCTTGCGGAGGGCATGCAGAGCACCAACCTCTATCCCGGCAAGGCGTCCGGCTCCACGCTCAACGGCAGCGGCGTTTCGCCCTTCGTGGATACCCCTTCGGGCTATGTCACGATCGTCATCGATCCGGCAGAGGGCGGCGGCATCCTGTTCTATATCAACGGACAGGCCAAGATCCATTACACGCTCGCGCATCAGTCGACCAACGATTCGGACTCCAAGCTGGCCACGACGGTGGCGAACATCGTCAAGCTCTTCCTCGCGCTTGCGGAAAAAGGCGGCGTGACGGTTGCGGCTCAGAACTTCAACACCGCAAACTATGCGATCGTTCAGGTGGGCGCGCTGAGTGCGGAAGGCGTCGCGACGCGGTATGAGAACTACCTCAAGGAAGAACTTAACTACCCGAGCGCACACGTCTGGGAAACGGATACGTCCAAGACGACGTATGATCACTGCACCGTCTGCGGAATGCTCAATCCCAAGCACGGGACGGCGGAATATCCTCACGCATATGTGACCGATCAGAATGCGGAGAACTATGACAAGTGCACTGCCTGCGGTGCGATTCACCCCGATCACGGTTCGGCAGAGCATCCTCATGTCTATGAGGGCGTCTCCTGCAAGGTCTGCGGCGCGATCAATCCCGATCATACCACGCACACCTACATCAACGGCGTGTGCAGCGGGTGCGGCGCGGTCTGTCTGCATGAGGGTGTGACTGCAATCGACGGATATTGCTCTGTCTGCGGCGCTACCATGGAAGCAGCCGAGTACACGTACGGCACCGGTGATAATCCCGCGCTTGGCGTATGGGGTTCAACGTCTACCAGCGATGTTGTGATCGCCGGAAATAATAACGTCGTGTTCGATGCTACCTATGCTGATGCAGGAGCCGAGCGGTGGAACGGTATGGTTGTTCAGGTCAAAGCCGCGGATGGCACATTGCTGTACTTTATTCGCCCCGCGGGCGACTATGCAAGTTACAATGATGCAGGTATCCTGGTATGGAACACTCCCTATGGTGACGATACTGTAACGGTACCCGGATTTGTTTCTGATGCAGATGCCCCGGCATTCACTGCGGCAAAGAAGACAGCTGTTACGAGAATCACGGTCACGCTGGACACCGCGACCGACACCATGACGATCGTATATCAGCTTTTGGATGCGGAGGGTACGGCAACGCGTACGGACACGTGGACGATCACGGGCATGGATGATAATTACTACACGCTCGGCTTTGCACTGGACGGCGCAACCATTACGGCGGACGGCGCAACCATCAGCGGGCAGGTATTCACCTATGCGGCGCATGAACACTCCTTCGTGGACGGCGTCTGCTCCACCTGCGGTGCGCGTCAGATCACGATCACAAACGGCGATGATTCGTATACGGTCGCAGCCGATCGGGTTCAGAATTACAAGATCAACGATACCGATCCGACCTGGGACGGAAACGGAACGAGCGACCTCATCAATGCAACGGGCGATTTCGTTGTCATGATGACATGGGAAAATAACCGTGATAAGAATTATTACGACTTCCAGCTCAATCCTGTGTTCAGCAACGGCGGGATCCGTCTGTGGGAAGGAGACAGCGGCTTTGATAATTATGCAAGCGGAACCGAACCGCAGAAGAATATCACGATCACCGATAAGGACGGCGCTGTGACAACGATCCCTGCCGGCGGAACGGAAAACTGCGGCGCAGGAACGTATGTTGCCTATATCTACAGGATCGGCAACGTGCTGACGATGCGCGTGGAGTTTACGGCAGAAGGTTCGTCCGATGTGACGTGGATCATCACGGCGACCTATACGGGTGTCGCTACCGATGCCTGCACGGTCTGCATGGCGGGCAATCCTTTCTGGCTTGATAATCTGAACGCCTACTACACAACGATCGACGTTGAATGACCCGAAAGTTTCAGCTTTGGCTGAATGAACACAGAAAGCCTATCCGAAAGGGTAGGCTTTCTGCTTGTTCTTTGCCGTGCGGCGGGCGGCGTTCCGGGGCGCGTCTTCCGCCCGGCGCCGCCGCGGCGGCCTGCGCAAAACAGGCCGTAAAAAAGCAAAATCTTCGCAAAAGCCTCTGAAAATCGATTGACACCCCGCGCCCTTTGTGCTAAACTATGTTTACGCACCGTGAGGGGTGTAATTTTTTTGTATGGAGTTTTTGACCCATGGCTACCAAATCCACGAGAATGAAGATCACGTTCGAGTGCACGGAGTGCAAGAACCGTAACTACGACAGCTTCAAAAATAAGCGTAACGATCCCGACCGTCTCGAGCTGAAAAAGTATTGCCCTACGTGCAAGAAGCACACGCTGCACAAAGAGTCGAAGTAAGCCGAACGGCAGAGGGGAAAGATCATGTCGAAAAAGGAGAAAGACCTGCAGGAGAGCAAGGCGGTCGAGAAGAAGAACGACGCGCCCAAGAAAGCTGTCAAGCAGGACAAAAACAAGAAGCCCAACATCTTTGTCCGCATGGGGCGCAAGATCAAGGAGACCTTCTCCGAGCTCAAGCGCGTGACCTGGCCGACGTTCGGCAAGGCGCTCAAGGCGACGGGAGTGGTGCTTGTCATCGTTCTCATCTTCACCGTCATCGTCACGGGCATCAACTACGGTTTGTCCGAACTGCTCGATCTCATGGTAAGCACGGGGGCTTGACATGGCAAACGTCGATACCGAACCGAAATGGTATATCCTCCACACCTATTCCGGCTATGAGGCCATGGTGAAGGAGAGCCTTTTGCGGCTCATCGAAAACAACAATCTTCAGGACAGCATCGTCGATATCAAAATTCCCATGGAGCAGACCATCGAGGAGCGCGCAAACGGCAAGAAGAAGGTCGTAGAGCGCAAGCTCCTGCCCTGCTATGTCTTTATCAAGATGATCTATTCCAACCAGCTTTGGTATCTCGTGACCAACACGCGCGGCGTGACGGGGTTCTGCGGTCCGCAGGGACGTCCTCAGCCCATGAAGGAGGACGAGATCCGCAAGATGCGTCTGGAAGAGTATGTTGTCAACGCCGATTTCAAGGCGGGCGACAGGGTGTCCATCGACAACGGCCCGCTGGAAGGATTCATCGGCACCATCCGCGAAGTCAACGACGAGACGCAGCGCGCGAAGGTGACCATCGTCATGTTCGGCAGAGAGCAGGACGTGGAAGTCGAGTACGTGCAGATGCAGAAGATCTCGCCCGAGGCAACGGAAATTCCCAACGAGGAAGAAACCTGAGGTCATCTCTTTCCGCGCAGGCGGGAAGTATATGATAGATTGTGGGAGAGGCGGTAAATCTCATTTTCCTGCCGCCTTGCAAGTACCACATACGGAGGAAGTTTTATGGCAAAGAAAGTAACCGCGGTCGTCAAACTGCAGCTCCCCGCCGGAAAGGCAACCCCCGGTCCCCCCGTCGGTTCGACGCTGGGCCCGCACGGAATCAACATTCCCGGCTTCACGAAGGAGTTCAACGCCAAGACGGCAGGGCAGGAAGGGCTCATCATTCCCGTCGTGATGACGATCTATCAGGATCGTTCCTTCACGTTCGTTCTGAAGACCCCGCCCGCACCCGTTCTCATCAAGAAGGCGCTGGGACTGGAGACGGCAAGCGCAACCCCCAATAAGGTCAAGGTGGGCAAGCTCACCAAGGCGCAGGTCGAAGAGATCGCCAAGACCAAGCTGCCCGATCTCAACTGCACGTCGCTGGAGAGTGCTATGAGCATGATCAAGGGTACGGCACGCAGCATGGGCATCACCGTCGAGGAGTAAGTGGGAGAGAGCATATCTCGCTAAGACCACGGGAGGTTATCAATGAAATACGGTAAAAAATATGCGGAAAGCCTGAAGGCTTTTGACAAACAGCGCGCATACGAGGCTTCTGAGGCCGTCGGAATCGTGCTCGGCAACGCCAAGGCAAAGTTTGACGAAACGGTGGAGCTTCACGTCCGTCTCGGCATCGATCCCCGTCAGGCGGATCAGCAGGTCAGAGGCGTGCTTGTCCTTCCTAACGGAACGGGCAAGACGAAGAAGGTCCTCGTCATCGCCAAGGGCGAGAAGGCGGATGCGGCTGCGGCTGCAGGCGCCGATTTCGTCGGAGCGGAGGAGATGATCCAGAAGATCCAGACGGAGAACTGGTTCGGATTCGACGTCATGATCACGACGCCCGACATGATGGGTATGGTCGGCCGTATCGGTCGTATCCTCGGCCCCAAGGGCCTCATGCCCAACCCCAAGTCCGGCACGGTCACGCCCGACGTCGTCAAGGCAGTGCACGAAGTCAAAGCAGGTAAGGTCGAGTACCGTCTCGACAAGACCGCCATCATCCACTGCCCCATCGGCAAGAAGAGCTTCGGCAACGAGAAGATCCTCGAGAACTTCAACGCGCTGATGGATGCAATCGTCCGCGCAAAGCCCGCTGCCGCAAAGGGCCAGTACGTCAAGAGCATCACGCTCACGTCCACGATGGGCCCCGGCGTCAAAGTCAACTTCACGAGAGGCTGAAATACGTTGAAAATCGCTTGACGATTTTCCTCGGACGTGCTATACTGTCAACATACCGCAGACAACGGGTGCGCGCAGGCGCTCAATATCCCGTCGAGGTAGGAACAAATTCTTTGCGAATGAACTTCCGTACCCGTCTGCGGTGCGGAAGTTTTTTATTCGGCTCCCGAAAGGGGAGTTTATGGAGGTAACTATGTCGGCAAATTTTGAAGCCAAGAAAGAAGTTGTCGAAGAGATCAAGGCCAAGATCAACGAGAGCAAGTCGGTCATTCTCGCCACGTACGATCGTCTGACCGTGGCGGAAGTCACGCAGCTGCGCGGCAAGTTCCGCGATGCGTCCTGCGAGTACAAGGTGTACAAGAACACGCTCGTCCGCAAGGCATTCGAGGAGCTGGGTGTCACGGCATTCGATGCAGATCTCAACGGTGCAACGGCTTTCGTGTTCTGCCCCGATGAAACGAGCGGATGCGCGATCATCGCCAAGGCAGTGAAGGAGACCCCCGCGCTCGCGGACAAGATCGTCCCGAAGAGCGCATACGTCGGCGGCGCCTATGTGGACGCCGAGGGCGTGAAGAAGCTCGCAGCGATTCCTTCGAGAGAGGTGCTGCTTGCCAAGATGGTCGGCTGCCTGCAGGCGCCCATCGCAAATCTTGCGTACGTCATGAACGCGATTGCAGGACAAAAATCTTAATTTTTCATCAAGGAGACAAAAACAATGGATATTCAGAAGTTTATCGAAGAAGTCAAGTCGATGACCGTTGTCGAGCTCAACGAGTTCGTGAAGGCACTTGAAGAGGAGTTCGGCGTTTCCGCTGCCGCTCCCGTCGCCGCTGTAGGCGCTGCAGGCGCTGCTGAAGCTGCTCCCGCCGAAGAGGAGAAGACCGAGTTCAACATCGTTCTTAAGGACTTCGGTGCGAACAAGATCGCCGTCATCAAGGCTGTCCGTGAGTTCACGGGCCTCGGCCTTGCAGAGGCAAAGAAGGCAGTCGAGTCCCTCGGCGTGCTCAAGGAAGCTGTTCCGAAGGCAGACGCAGAGGCCGCTGTCGCAAAGCTCAAGGAAGCAGGCGCTACCGCCGTTCTCGAGTAAACTGCATTTTGAAAAGCTCACGCCGCGCGTGAGCTTTTTTTCGTGCTTTTTTGCGCAGAAACGTCCCGTTCTCACCGCAAATGCGCGCAAAACACACAATTTTCATTCCGAAATAGTGCAAACCACTTGACGGATTTCCTTTTTCAAGGTAAAATAAAGAGGAATTATTTGGAGACATTTGCTATGAAAAAGAATCTTTTGCGCCGCGTGTTCGCGGTAGGGACAACGGCTCTCGTCGCGGTCGGTTCGGTCGCGATGTTCGCGGGCTGCACGACGTCCAATAATCCCGAGGTGACCATCACCTATACCTTCAACGGCGAGGATTACGAGGTGGACTATATCCTCTCGCGCATCGACGCGCCCAGAACCGTCCAGCACTTCATCGAGCTCGCCGACGCGGGCTTCTACGACGGGCTGGTCGTGCATGACTACCGGTCCAACGCGCTCTATACGGGCGGCTATGAGCTGGAAGGAAGAGACTTGGTCGAAGTCGACTATCTCTCCACGGTCAAGGCCCTGGAACAGGAAAAGGGCATCACCTTCACGCAGTCCGTCTGGGCAGACGAGGCACGCACCGTTCCGCTCTACTCCGTCTACGGGGAATTCTCCAAGAACGGCGTCGAACAGGAGAACGGCAAGGAACTCTCCGCAACGCAGGGTGCGCTCGTCATGTACTACACCGACAAGGGAACGGGTTCCGAACAGGTGTGCGTCAGCCGTGCCGACGGCGGCGCCGACAACGACGGCGAAGAGTATCAGATGCTCGGCTATAAGTACAACAGCGCCACGTCGCTCTTCTATACCTTTACGGGCGAGACCTTCTCGGACAGCGCTTCCTATTGCGTCTTCGGCAAAGTCGCCGACTACGAATCCCAGATGACCGACGGCCTTCTGAAGGCGATCAGCGACTACATCGAGACGCTCGACGAGGACGACTCCTTCACCGAGTCCCTCACCAACCAGAAGCTCAACAGCTACGACTATTTCCCGTCCGTTCAGACGGCAGGCCTCACCGCCGATTTCGAAACGCCCATCGATATGCCCATCGTGGTGAAATCCGTCCGCATCACCAAATATTGATGCAAGAACAGCAAAGATCCGCTGCAAGTGCAGCGGATCTTTTTTTGTTTGACAAAGAAAAATGCTCGCCGATCCGTGCGGCACACGATCCGTCCGCCGTACGCCTTGCTTGCGGCAGAGTCAGCTCGCCGTGTGTGCGCCTTGCTTGCGGCAGAGTCAGTTCGCCGTGCGTCCGCCTTGCTTGCGGCAGAGTCGGTCGCCATGCAAGGGGATGTCTGCCGGGTGGGTCAGAGCGGGGCGAGGTTGGCGACTTTACCGTTTTCGAGCGTCACGCGGAAGTCGCGGACGTCGAAGATGCGCGGGCGGCGGGGGTAGACGAGGCCGACCTGTTCGCGTCCGCGGTAGACGGCGGCCGTAAACCTGCCCAGATACTCGCGCAGAAGGCCTGCTTTGGGGGCGAGGGCGGGCGCGAGGTAGGGGGTGGGGTCAAAGCCTGCGAGGACGCTTTCGAGGAGGGCGATGGCGACGGTCGCCTCCTGCGGGGGACGGGCGGAGAGCGGCGTGCATTCGGAGAGTTTGCCGTTTTCGTAGCGGCAGCGCATGCGGCGGGCAAGGCTGTCGTGCAGGGGGACTTCCGCCGTGACGGTGCGGCCGCGTTCGGTCACCTTCCCGTCGGAGAGGACGGCGATCGCGCCGGAGCGGTCGAGGATGGCGAACATCGTGTCGGCCTCCAGGAGCAGGCATTCGCCTGCGGGGGAGACGCGGCACTGTTCAAAGGCGAAGGGCAGGGGCAGGACGGTCTTTGTCGCGCCGTGTTCGTAGTGCAGCAGGAGGCGCCCCTGCAGACAGAGCGTGAGGGTGCTTTCGGCGACCTGCCGTTTCCAGAGGATGCGCAGCGTGGGATCGGCATGGACGAAGTTGCGCAGGCGCACGGTCACCGCGCCGCCGCAGAAGTAGAGTTCGGTCTCCTCGGGCGGCTCGAACAAAAAGGCCTCGTCGAAGCGGAAGCGCACGGGGACGCAGCGCGCCGCCTTGAATTCGCAGAACGCGCCGTCGTGCGGAGCGAGTTCCACACAGCGCTCGAAGCCGTCCACGGGGCCGAGGTGGATGCCGTTGACAAAGAAAGCACAGGGGAGATCGGATAAAAAAGATACACGCATCTCTTTTTTATATGTATAAAGCGAAAAAATTATGTCAACAATTTTTTCAGAAGGACGAACCTGCCCGCGGACACGCGCTTTCCCCCTTGCGTGAAGGCGGGCGGGGGACTCCGGAAAAGGAGGCAGGCATGAACAAGATCAACGGCTATACGGAAGAGGAAGCAACGGGACTTATCGAATATATCTACAGCGGGCGGAATGCGGGCAAGACGCTCTCCTACCTCTTTGAGACGTACGGCAGGGCGCACAACCGAGCCAAGGGCAGCGTGCGCAACTACTACTATGCGTTCCTGAAGAACCGCGACGATGCGCGCGTACAGCGCATTCTGGCGGGAAAGAATCTTTCGGCGGGCGAAATCCGTCCCTTCACCGAGCAGGAGACGGACGAAATGCTCAAAGAGGTGCTGACGGAAAAGAGCAAGGGCATGTCGGTGCGGCGCGCGATCCGAAACGTCTCGCACGGCGACGAAAAGCTCATGCTGCGCATGCAGAACAAGTACCGCAATCTTCTGAAGAAACAGCCCGAGCGCGTACGGCGAGCGGCGGAGGAGGCGGGCATCCCCGAGGAAAAGACCTTCCTTCAGCGGCGTCTGGAGCGCGAGATCGACGCCCTGTATGCGCGCATTGCCGACGATCTGCGGCAGGAAAATGCGCGGCTGCGGGCGGAGCTGGAAAAATTACGCAGCGGGGAAAAGGAATAACGCGAGCGTACCTTCCCAAACTGGAAATGCGGGATCTCCGCGGGAGGAAGGTATGGAAAAGATGTTTTGTCTCGGGCTTGTGCTCGGCATGGTGGGCGGCGCGCTGATCGTTGCGAACAGCTATAAGGCGCGCACGCTCGTCAAGAAGAGCCAGGCGGAGCTCATGGAGAAGGTGGACGAAATGATGGACGAACGTCTCAAAGAGATGTCGGACAAGTCCGCTTCCGAAAAGAGCAAATAAGGGGCCGTGTCGGCCTCGGAAAATCGGCGCCTCGTGCGCCGATTTTTCCTTTGGAAATCTTTACTTTGGGCGGGAAGTGTGGTATAATTCCCGTATGATACAGCAGATTGCCGCATTCGATATAGGGGATCGGCGCGTCGGCGTCGCGTTCAGCGATCCGTTCGGCGGATACGCCATTCCCTCCGATACCTATTTCCGCACGGGGGATTTTGCGCGGGACGTCAAGGCGCTCGCGGACATCGCACGGGCCAGAGGCGTGACCGCCGTCGTGGTGGGGCTTCCGCTCAACAAGGACGGCACCGAGAGTGTGCAGAGCGAAAAGACCCGCCGCTTTGCCGACGCGCTTGCAAAGGAAGGCCTTACGGTCTGTCTCGAGGACGAGCGCTACACGACGCGCGCCGCGCGGGGCGATCTTCTGGAGATGGGGGTCTCGCAGAAGCGGGACAAGAAGAAAAAACAAGTGGACTCCATCGCCGCGGCGTATATCCTGGAGAGCTATCTCTCAAAAATCAAGCAAGGAGAAGGACAATGAAAGAAGAACGCAATGACTACAATGAGGACGAGAACATCGTCGAACTCGTGGACGACGAGGGCAACACCTTTCGGTTTGAGCACCTCATGACGTTTGAATACAAGGGGCAGTGGTACTGCGCGCTCACGGAGGTCAAAGAGGCGGTCGAGGACGACGGCGACGACGAGGACGAGTCGGAGGAGGTCGCAATCTACCGCATCGAGGGCGACGAGGACAACGAACAGCTCATTCAGATCGAGGACGGCGATGAGCTGGATGAAGTCTTCGCCGAGTTCTGTGCGCAGTACGAGGACTTCGAGGACGCAGACGAGGCGGCAATGCTGGACGGCGCAGACGATCCGGAATGAGACACGACAACGGGAAAGTTGTCGGAAACGGGCAGTACTTCTGGCCGGCCGTACTCGTCGTCGCGGTGCTCGCGGCGGTCTTGATCGCCCTGGGCGCGGGGAAACCGTGGGGCAAGTCCGCGGTCATCTGGACGATCGTCGCCGTCTTGGCGCTGCTGATCGTCTATGAGCTCGCCTATGTGCTCTCCCGCCGACGCATCGCCGCATGGACTGCGCAGGGCGAATATCCGAAGGCGCTCGCGCTTGCCGTCCGCCTGTCCAAGTGGTATTACGGCGGTCGGAACGCAAGCGCGCATCATGCGGCCGCGGCCAATATCCTCTTTCAGATGGAGGAGGACGAGCGCTTTCGGCAGGAGACGGAGCAGATCACCGCGCCGCGCTTCCTGTTTTTGAAGTACGCGTTCCGCACGCTCGGATATCTCGTGAAGCGCGACGTTCCCGCCGCCCGCGAGGCGCTCAAACGCTTTTGGGCGGAACATCCGCAGGGAACTTGGAGGGAACAGGGCAGCCGCATGGCAGCGCTTCTCAACGTCATCGACCCGTCCTGCACGGAGGATCGCGGGGCGCTCATCGCCTCACTCCTGCGCACCACCCCCAGTCGGCGCGTGCGCAAGTTTCTCCTGGAAGAGCAGTCCCGCCTTTTGGACGCCCCGACGGTCGAAACGCCGTCGACGCCCGCCCCGTGACGGCACTGGCATACGGCGCGCAAGGGTATCGGTATTTTTTCATAAGTTTTTTGAAGAGAAGGCTTGACAGCCTTCTCTTTTTGTGCTATACTCTTATTAAGAATAAATCTCGTTAAGGAAATGCAAGCTGTGGCGAGCGGAGGTGCGCCGAAGGGAGAGGAGGGAGCTATGCCGGGAGCGCCGCGCAACACAAAACAAAAACAAGCGGTGTATGAGGCGCTGCGCTGTCTCGATCATCCGACGGCGACCGAGGTGTACGAGCATGTCCATGCGCTGCATCCGACGCTGTCCCGCGGGACGGTATTTCGGGTGCTGGGCGGATTTGCGGCGGACGGGCGGATCCGAAAGGTGACGCTGGAGGGCAGCGATGCGCGGTTTGATCCGACGCTGGCGCCGCATGCGCACGGGAGGTGCCGTCTCTGCGGCAAAGTCTGCGACATCTTTCTTCCCGCGTACGCGTCGATTGCGACGGGTGCCATATGCGGCGGATTTCAGATCGAGAGCTGTGACGTAGAATTTTCGGGAATCTGCAAAGAATGCAGCGAGAAACAGATGCGCCAAGGCGCAAATAAGGATAAAGGAGAACAACGATGAAGGAACTCAAGGGAAGCAAGACGCTGGAAAATCTCATGGCGGCGTTTGCGGGCGAGAGCATGGCGACGAACAAGTACGCCTATTTCGCGTCCAAGGCGAAGAAGGAAGGGTACAATCAGATCGCGGCGATCTTCGAGGAGACGTCGGGCAACGAGCGCGAGCACGCAAAGATGTGGTTCAAGCTGATTGCGGGCGGGATCGGCACGACGGAGGAAAACCTGAAGGCGGCGGCACAGGGAGAGAACGACGAGTGGTCGGATATGTATCCCACGTTTGCCAAGGTGGCGCGCGAAGAGGGCTTTGACGCCATTGCGAATCTGTTTGAGAAGGTCGCTTCGGTGGAGAAGGAACACGAAGCGCGTTACTTAAAACTTCTGCAGAACGTGGAAGAGGGACGGGTCTTCGTGAAGGACGGCGAGGTGTACTGGCAGTGTCTGAACTGCGGCGCCATTGTCAAGGCGAGCGAGGCGCCCGAAGTCTGCCCTGTCTGTGCGCATCCGCGGGCGTATTTCCAGGTGAAGCCCGAGAATTATTGATCGTACCGCAAAACACTTGCTTTTTTGCGGGAGCTGTGTTATAGTGGAGAAAAACCGATAACGCTGTGAAGCGGAGCAGTACCCCGTTTTTCTTGCAGGCAGAGAGCCGCCGTACGGTGCGAGGCGGTGCAAGGGGGCGGGCGAACTCGCCGCGGAGCGGTCTTCCTGAAAGCATGTTCGCCGGGTAGGGGAGAACGGCACCCGCCGTTAGCAGGGGAGGGCGTCATTGCCCGCAAAGGGGCGGAATTTTTTCCGCAAGCAGAGTGGTACCGCGCGGATCCCGCGTCTCTCAGGAGGCACGCGATCCGCTTTTTTTATAACGACGGCAAGGGAGAGGTGCGTCATGGACGTAAAAAAGTACACACAACAGTTTATCCTGCCGCCCGAGCGCTGCATGGACTGGGCGGAGCAGCCGATGGTGAAGCGTGCGCCCGTCTGGTGCAGCGTCGATCTGCGCGACGGCAACCAGGCGCTCATCGAGCCGATGGGCCTGGAGACCAAGCTGGAATTCTTTCATCTGCTGACGGAGATCGGGTTCAAGGAGATCGAAGTGGGGTTCCCTGCGGCGAGCGAGACGGAGTACGCCTTCGTGCGCGCGCTCATCGAACGCAATCTCATTCCCGACGACGTCACCATTCAGGTGCTGACGCAGGCGCGGGAACACATCATCAAAAAGACCTTCGAGGCCATCAAGGGGGCGGAGAAGGTCATCGTCCACGTCTACAATTCCACGTCCGTCGCACAGCGGGAGCAGGTGTTCCGCAAGAGCAAGGAGGAGATCCGTCAGATCGCCGTGGACGGCGCGAAGCTCCTGAAGGAGCTGACGGATGCCGCGGGGGCGAAGTATCGGTTCGAGTACTCGCCCGAGAGCTTTACGGGGACGGAGCCGGAGTATGCCCTCGACGTGTGCAATGCGGTGCTCGAGGTCTGGCAGCCGACGGCGGACAGAAAGGCGGTCATCAACCTGCCCGCCACGGTGGAAAACGCCATGCCGCACGTCTATGCCCAGCAGGTGGAGTATCTTCACAAGCATCTTTGCTTCCGCGAGAACGTCGTACTCTCGCTCCACCCCCACAACGACCGCGGAACGGGCGTTGCGTCGGCGGAGTTCGGCCTTTTGGCGGGCGCCGACCGCGTGGAGGGGACGCTCTTCGGCAACGGCGAGCGCACGGGCAACTGCGACATCGTCACGCTTGCCATGAATCTGTATTCGCAGGGCGTCGATCCGTGCCTTGATTTTTCCAATATGCCCTATGTCGCGGCGCTCTATCAGAACTTCACCGATATGCGCATTTCGCCCCGTCAGCCCTATGCGGGAGAACTCGTCTTCGCGGCGTTTTCCGGCTCGCATCAGGACGCCATCGCCAAGGGAATGCGCTTCCGCGACGAGACGGACCGCGCCGTCTGGGATGTTCCGTATCTGCCCATCGATCCAAAGGACGTCGGCAGGGAATACGACTCGGACGTCATCCGCATCAACTCGCAGTCGGGCAAGGGCGGCGTGGGGTATATCCTCGAACACGCGTTCGGCCTGAAACTGCCCGTGCGCATGAAAGAGGCGGTCAGCTATGCCGTCAAGCACGAGTCGGACGTGCTGCATAAAGAGCTCAAGGCGGACGAGATCTTTGAAGTGTTCGGCCGCAGATTTCTCGCGCCGCGCGGACATTTCTCGCTCGGCGAGGTGCATTATTCGCAGGAAAACGGCATCACCGCCCGCGTGGAGATCTGCGAGGGGGAACGCCGTTCCCTCGTCGAGGCAACGGGAAACGGCCGTCTCGACGCCGTCTCCAACGCCCTCAAAAAGCACTTCGGCGCGGACTACAACCTGACGGGATACGAACAGCACGCGCTCTCGTCCGGTTCCTTTGCGCAGGCCATTTCCTACCTCGGCGTCGAACGCGGCGGGAAGACCTACTGGGGCGCGGGCGAGCATTCGGATATCTCCATCGCCTCCGTCCAGGCGCTCGTCTCAGCCCTCAATAACCTTCTGGACGGGGAGAATGTATGAACGCCGTGAACTATGATTCCGTCATGCAGACGATGCTGAAAGAGGCAGAGGGGAAGCGGCTTTTGCTGCACGCCTGCTGTGCGCCTTGCGCGAGCTATTGTCTGACGGCGACGGCGCCGTTTTTGTCCGTGACGACGTTTTTCTACAATCCGAACATGGATACCGCCGAGGAATATGAAAAGCGCCTTCGGGAACTGCGCCGCCTGACGGCGGAGACGGGCTGGGCGGATGTCCTGGAAACGGGCTACCGTTGCGAAGATTTTATGGCCGTTGCGACGGGCATGGAGCAGGAAAAGGAGGGCGGCGCGCGCTGTGACAGGTGCTTCCGCCTGCGCCTTCTTGAGACGGCGCGTCAGGCAAAGGCGGGCGGGTACGACTTCTTTGCGACCACGCTCACGGTGTCGCCCATGAAGAACGCCGCGCGCATCAACCGCATCGGGTTCGAGGTGGCGGAGCAATGCGGCGTCGCCTATCTTCCCACCGACTTCAAAAAACGGGGCGGCTATCTGCAGTCCGTCCGACTCTCCGCGCAATACGGCCTGTATCGCCAGAATTATTGCGGGTGCATTTTTTCCAAGCGGGAGCGGGAAACGCAGACGCCGCAGTAGCGACGGCATGAGCGGTCAGAGAAAGAGAAAAAGGCGCGGCGCGGACAATTTGTCCGCGCCGCGCCTTTTTCTGCATGGAACAGATCGGGCCGACTATGCAAGATGTTTTCCCGTCAGCAGATGACGGTCGAATTGTTCGCGGGGGAGGGCGGCGCCGCCGAGGGCATCCGCAAAGAGCAGCATTTTATAGGCGCTCTCCGAGGCGGCGCGTTCAAACAAATCGTCCGCGGACGTCACGGGCGGCAGGGACGCGTCGGCGTTGGCGGCGCGTTCAAACGCCGCTCCGGAGAGGATGGCCTCATCCGGCGTCTTTGCGGGATAGAAACAGGACAGACCGTGAATGTGGAAGAGCCTATCGAAGCGTCTCCAATTCCGATGGGACGCATAGCACTTTTTGTGGAAGAAGGCGAGGTAGCTCGCAAAGTGATCGATCCCGCCGTACAGGGTGGATTTGTCCATGGGGGTGCGGCCGAGTGCGCGCGTTGCCTTTTCCCAGAGGGAGAGCAGGGCGCCCGTCTTGCACACCTTGAGGTCGGGGAAGGGGTAGCGTTCTGCCTCGCGCCCCTCCAGTTTGCGGGCGAAGTAGACGTCCCAGTCGTTTTCGATGCGCTGGTGTTCGCGCTTGTGCAGGTTGTTTTGTTCCAGATAGCGGTAGACAAAGGGATGAAAGGCGACGTCGGCGCAATAGTGCGTGACGTAGCCGAGACAATATGCCGTCGCGAAGGCGCGTTCCGCTTCACCGAGCGTCGGAAGGGCGTCGAGGAAGGCGGAAAACAGATCATATACCGCGTTGCGGTGCAGATATTTTCCGAGGTTGCCCTCCTGTTTGTTCGCCTTTTTGGCAAAGAAGAACATATCCGGCCCCTGTGCGCCCAAAAAGTATGCTTCGGGTGCGGCGGCAATGGCGGCCTGCAGTTGTTCGGGAAGGCGCTCTGCCGCCTCGCGGGCGATGAGCGCGTGCGTAATGGAAGAAGGCATATAGGTATCCTATGATGTACTCGCTTATTCTGTGATGGATGCGGGGTCTGCGTCTGCCTGCGCGCCTGCGATGTGCCGAGGCCCGAAGAGCGCCGTGCCGAGACGGATCATGTTCGCTCCGCAGGCGAGGCAGAGCTCCCAGTCTCCGCTCATGCCCATCGAGAGATGGCAGATGTTCCCGTCCTGTGCTCTTGCGCGGTCGTAAAGCGCCCGCATCTGCCGCGCCAGCGCTTCCAGCTTTTCCCGATCGTCCGAAAGGGGGAGCATCGCCATAAAGCCGCGCACCCGCAGACCGGGCATCGCCTTTGCCCGCTCATAGGCCGCAAATGCCTCGGAAAGGGAATAGCCGCTCTTGGAGAGTTCGCTCCCGATGTTCACTTCGATCAGGACGTCCGTCACGATCCCCGCGCGCTCGCTCCGCTTTGCCAGCTCGTCGGCAAGTTCGTCGCGGTCGAGCGAATGAATGAGATAGGTCTTTCCGATGAGATATTTCACCTTATTGATCTGCAGGTGTCCGATGAAGTGTCGGTTCGCCCCGTGTACCAGGTCGTATTTGTCACGGAATTCCTGCACCTTGTTCTCGCCGATGTCCGTGATGCCCGCCTCGATCGCTTCGTTGATCTCCGCAGGCGTGCGCGTCTTGGTCGCGGCGACAAGCGTGACCTTCTCGCCCAATCCGTTTCCCGCACGCACTTTTTCCAAATAAGTCTGAACATTTTCCGAAATACTCATACCGCCCATATTATAGCGCGAACGCCCGGCGCTGTCAACGAAATCGCCCGTCTCTTTGCAAGACATGCAATGCGGGCGGAGAGCGCTCTCCGCCCGTCGGGCTGCTTTGAATTGTTTCGCATAGGATGCGCCGCGCGGTCGTCCGTGACAGGGCGGGGCGTCATAAGCCGCAAGGGGTGCGGGGCAACGGATGCCCGGAATCGGCACAGAGAACTCCGCCGCGCGGTGTTCGTTTGGCGGAAAAGCATTTGCCGCACGGTGTCGGCTTCGGCAGGTCAGATGTGCTCGGCGATGCGCTGAGCCATTGCGCGGCAGCCGATCTTCTTCATGCCGTCGGAGAAGATGTCCGCGGTGCGCCAGCCTTCGTCGAGGGTCTCCTCCACGGCGCGCTCGACGGCGGCGCACTCCTGCGTCATGCCGAAGGAGTCGCGCAGCATCATGGCGGCGGCCAGAATGGTGGCGATGGGGTTGGCGGTGTCCGTCCCTGCGATGTCGGGGGCGGAGCCGTGGATGGGTTCGTACAGCCCGCACGGGGTATCGCCCAGCGAGGAGGATGCGAGCATTCCGATGGAGCCCGTCACCTGTGCGGCCTCGTCGGAGAGAATATCGCCGAAGAGGTTGGAGGTGAGCAGCACGTCGAACTGGGCGGGATTTTTCACGATCTGCATGGCGGCGTTGTCGACGAGCATATCGGTCACGGTGACGTCGGGGTAATATTTTTCGGCGAACGCATGCACCGTTTTGCGCCACAGGCGGGAAGATTCCAGCACATTGGCTTTATCGACGGAGATGATTTTTTTCGTGCGCTTGCGGGCGAGTTCGCACGCGATGCGGGCGATGCGTTCGATCTCCGCGACCGAGTATTGTTCGGTGTCCCATGCCGTTTCGCCCATATCCGCGTCGACGAACCTGCCGCGCTTGCCGAAATAAATTCCGCCCGTCAGTTCGCGCACGACGATGATCTCGATGCCCTGTCCGATGAGCGAACGCTTGAGCGGAGAGGCGTCGGCGAGCGCCTTCCAGAGCTTCGCGGGGCGGATGTTGGAATACAGTCCCATGGCCTTGCGAATGCCGAGCAGACCCTTTTCGGGGCGCTTGTCCCCGGGGAGGGCGTCCCACTTCGGCCCGCCCACGGCGCCGAGGAGGACGGAGTCGGAGGCGAGACAGCGCGCGACGGTATGCGCGGGCAGCGGTTCGCCGCAGGCGTCGATGGCACAGCCGCCCATGAGAAGCGGCTCGAAGGTGAACGTATGTCCGAAGCGCCGCGCGACCTGTTCCAGGACGTTCACGGCGCCGTCGGTGATCTCGGGACCGATGCCGTCGCCCGCGAGGACGGCAATGTGTTTGTTCATGACCGTTCCTCCAGCGATTTCAGGAGTCCGCCCGCATCGATGATCTTCTGAATGAAGGGGGGGAAGGGCTGCGCCCGATAGGACACGCCCGTCGTCTCGTTGCGGATGATGCCGTTCGCAAGATCGCAGGAGACGATGTCGCCCGCACGGATGCCCTCGACGGCCGCGGGGCATTCGAGAATGGGCAGGCCGATGTTGATGGCGTTCCGGTAGAAAATGCGCGCGAAGGTGTTGGCGATGACCAGGGCGATGCCGCTCGCCTTGATGGCGATGGGGGCGTGCTCGCGCGAGGAGCCGCATCCGAAGTTGTCCTCCGCGACGAGGATATCGCCCGCGCGGACGTTTTTCACGAAGTCGGGGTCGATGTCCTCCATGCAGTGCGCGGCGAGTTCCTCTTCGGACGACGTGTTGAGATAGCGGGCGGGAATGATGACGTCGGTGTCGACGTCGCTGCCGTATTTATGCACCTTTCCGCGGATCATTGCAAAACCTCCTGTGCCGTTGCCAGCCGCCCGAGGACGGCGCTCGCCGCCGCCGTATAGGGCGAGGCGAGATATACCTCGCTCGTGACGTGTCCCATGCGCCCCACAAAGTTGCGGTTGGTGGTGGACACGCATTTCTCATGGTCGGCGAGGATCCCCATATATCCGCCGAGGCAGGGCCCGCAGGTGGGGGTGGAGACGACCGCGCCCGCGCGGATGAAGGCCTCGAGCAGGCCTTCCTTCATCGCCTGCAGATAGATCTCCTGCGTGGCGGGAATGACGATGCAGCGTACGTTTTTTGCGACCTTCCTGCCCGCGAGCACCTCGGCCGCCTGTCGCAGATCGGAGATCCTGCCGTTCGTGCAGGAGCCGATGACGACCTGGTCGATGGCAATGTTTCCCCAGGACGTATGCGTGTTTTCGGGCAAACTCGGGAAGGAAACCGTGGGTTTGAGCTGCGAAAGGTCGATCGTATAGGTCGCGTCATAGGGGGCGTCCGCGTCCGCTTCGTACACGCGCATGGGCCGACGGAACCGTCCCGCAAGATAGGCAAGCGTGCTCTCGTCCACGGGAAAGATGCCGTTTTTGGCTCCCGCCTCGATCGCCATGTTGCAGACGGTGAAGCGGTCGTCCATCGAGAGGGCGGCAACGCCTTCGCCGCTGAATTCCATGCTCTTGTAGAGGGCGCCGTCCACGCCGATCAGTCCGATGATGTGCAGGATGAGATCCTTTCCCGTGACGAAGGGGGGAAGGGCGCCTTTGAGCACAAAGCGCAGCGCCGCGGGCACGCGGAACCAGCAGCGGCTCGTCATCATGGCGGCGGCGAGGTCGGTGGAGCCGACACCCGTCGAAAAGGCGCCGAGTGCGCCGTAGGTGCAGGTATGGCTGTCCGCGCCGATCACGCAGTCGCCCGCGCCGACCAGCCCCTGTTCGGGCAGGAGCGCGTGCTCGATGCCCATTGTCCCCACGTCAAAAAAATGCGCGATGTTCTCGCGCAGAGCAAATTCCCGCGTGCATTTCACCTGACACGCCGCCTTGATGTCCTTGTTCGGCGTGAAATGATCCATGACGAGGGCGATCTTTTCCCGATCTTTGACGTGTCCGCCCGCCTTCTCCATTTCCCGAATGGCGACGGGCGCCGTGATATCGTTTGCAAGGGCAAGATCGAGGTCCGCCTCGATGAGTTGTCCCGCGGTGACGGAGGGAAGATCCGCGTGCGCCGCGAGAATCTTCTGCGTCATCGTCATACCCATATTTTTCCGCTCCTTTTTCGCATATAACTTGACAAAGTTCTCTTGACAAAGTATATCATATGTGATATACTTTCGTCAATCATTTGAAAAACGAATTATTACATAGGAGTAATCGAAAAATCGAATCGTGAATACGGACGGCCTTCGTACCTTTTTATTGGTTTCCAAACTGAAAAATTTTACGCGGGTTGCGGAGCAGTTGTTCATCGCCCAGTCCACCGTGACCAATCGGATCGCGGAGCTGGAGAAGGAACTTTCCGCCAAACTTCTGCGGCGCGATACGCGAAACGTCGCCCTGACCGAACAGGGGAAGGCATTCTGCGAATACGCCCGCCGCATCGTGGAGATGGAGGATGCCTGTATCGCTGCCATCAAGGGCGGAAAGCGGCAGGTTCGCATCGGAGCGGTCAACGCCGTCTATGAGGGCGCGCTCAAACAGCACATCCTCGCGGGCGTCGAAAAGGGGAAGTATTACCGCGTGACCATCGGCCACTCCTCGGGCCTTCTGGAGATGCTCTGGGACGGCCTTCTGGACGTCGTCTATGTCTATCAGGATATGCGGCGTTCGGGGTATTCCTGCAAACTGTTCAACGAGGACGACCTCGTCTTTCTCGCCCGTGCCGACCGCAACGCCTTCCCGAACGGCATCCGCCGCGAACAGCTCTTCGAGATCCCCTGCGCGATGTGCAACTTTTCACTGCAGGAGATCGGCTCCTACCTGCGCGAACTCTTTCCCGCAGGTCAGCTCTTCCCCTTTGAAGTGGATAACTCCACCAAGGTGAAGGACTTCCTTGCGGCAGGGCTGGGATATGCCTTCCTGCCGCGCGGCATGGTGCGCGAGGAACTCGAAAACGGCACCTTTGCCGAGATCCAGCCCCTCGATTTCAAGCGGATGAATCTTCCCTGTTACTGCATCTGCCGCACCGACGACGAGGACCTCTGCTTCTGAACGCTGCCTCGCAAAGAAGATGCCCGCAGCGGCATACGGGGCGTTTTTTTGCGTGATATGCACAAGAAAACGGCTGCCGCCCGACGCATTTGCGTCGGGCGGCAGCCGTTTGTCTTTTGGGACGCGCCGCGTAGAAATTTTGCGGCGCGAAGGGCAGAGATTTCAAACGCGAGGGTCAGAATTTTTTGAACACAGCGCCGTCGGAGGCGGAGGTGACGAGGGCGCGGTAGCGCTTTAAGTACCCTTCGGCGGGTTTTTCCTTGGGGACGAAGGCGGCGAGCCGTGCTTCGATCTCCTTGTCGGGGAGGCGGAGGTTGATCTCGCCCTTTTCGATGTCGATGTCGATGATGTCGCCCTCGCGGACGATGCCGATGACGCCGCCTGCCGCCGCTTCGGGGCAGACGTGGCCGATCGCCGCGCCGCGCGTTGCGCCCGAGAATCTTCCGTCGGTGATGAGGGCGACGGTATCGCCGAGGCCTGCGCCCACGATGGAGGAGGTCGGCGAGAGCATCTCGCGCATGCCGGGGCCGCCCTTGGGGCCTTCGTAGCGGATGACGACGACGTCGCCGGGGCGGATCTTATTGCCCGAGATCGCCGCCATGGCGTCCTCTTCGGAGTCAAAGACGCGAGCGGGGCCGGAATGGCGGTACATTTTGGGATCGACGGCGCTCTTCTTGACGACGGCGCCCTCTTTTGCGAGATTGCCCTTGAGGACGGCGAGTCCGCCGTAGGGGGAATAGGGGTCGGAGACGGGGCGGATGACGGCGGGGTCGAGGACGCGGGCGCCGCGGGTGAGGGCGTCCTGCGAGAGGAGCGCGACCGTCTGTGCGCTTCCGTCAAAGAGCCCCGCGTCGATGAGTTCGCGGATGACGGCGGAGATGCCGCCCGCGTCCTCGAGTTCCTCGATGTAGAATTCTCCCGCGGGAGCGAGACGGCAGAGATTGGGCGTGCGGAGACTGATCTCGTTCATGGTGTCCACGGAGATCTGTTCCTTGGGGAAACCGAGTTCGCTTGCGAGCGCCAGGAGGTGGAGCACGGAGTTGGACGAGGCGCCGATCGCCATGTCGACGTGTTCGGCGTTCCGCACGGCGGCAGGGGTGAGGATGTCGCGCGGGCGGACGTTGTGTTCCAGAAGCCGCATGACCGCCTCGCCCGAGCGCTTGGCCAGAATGCGGCGGGCGGAATACACGGCGGGAATGGTGCCGTTCCCCGGCAGAGCCATGCCGAGCGCCTCCAGAAGGCAGTTCATGGAATTGGCCGTGAACATGCCCGAACACGACCCGCAGGACGGGCAGGCGGCGCATTCAAAGCGCGTCAGCTCCGCGGCGTCGATTTTTCCCGAGGAATAGGCGCCCACCGCCTCGAACATGGAGGAGAGCGAGAGCTTTTTCCCGTCCTTATGCCCCGCAAGCATGGGGCCTCCCGAGCAGAACAGGGAGGGGACGTTGGCGCGTACGGCGCCCATCAGCATTCCGGGGATGATCTTGTCGCAGTTTCCCACGAACACGCAGGCGTCAAAGGCGTGCGCGGTGATGAGAATTTCGCAGCTGTCGGCGATGATCTCGCGGGAGGGCAGGGAATAGCGCATTCCCTTGTGTCCCATGGCAATGCCGTCGCATACGCCGATGCAGGGGACGATGACGGGCTTCCCGCCCGCCGCCAGCACGCCGTCCGAGACGGCGCGCGCGATCTCCTGAAGGTGCATATGCCCCGGAATGATGTCGCTCTGCGCGCAGATGATCCCCACGATGGGCTTTTTCATCTCGGAGTCCGACCAGCCGAGCGCTCGCAGGAGCGAACGCTGTGCCGCCATATTGCTTCCGTTTGTAAACGTGTTGTTCATAGTCTCACCCGTCCGATGGTTGTTCCGAGCGGCGCGCCCGTTGAATGGCCGCCGCGTCTGCATTTCCGATAAAGGGTCGCTGTGTCCGCGTTCCCGACAAAGGGCCGTCGCGTCTGCGTCTCCGTCAAAGAGTCGCCGTGTCCGCGTCTCCGTCAAAGAGCCGCCGCGTCCGCGTTCCCGACAAAGGGTTGCGGGAATGTGTCAGATGCGTTCTTTGTAGTCTGTCTCGTCCTGGATGGTGGTCTTGCCGCGGGAGATACTCGTCACGCCCGTGCGGGCGAGTTCCATGACGCCGTAGG
>ERZ1643251.630-NODE-630-length-47926-cov-14.223726_pt1 | contig 47926 bp, 47 predicted proteins | sample MGYA00579261_ERZ1643251 | MGnify/ENA primary metagenome ERZ1643251 (study PRJEB29033, sample SAMEA4952267) | chicken gut metagenome | biome: Broiler Chicken; feature: Gastrointestinal Tract; material: Caecum | place: Ireland | collected 2018 | study: Broiler... | reverse complement strand
CCCATTTGTTAGATAGTATATCACACTGTCTAACAAATGGGGTGCTGTTCACTTCTCCCCTGCGCGGTTCTTTGCGTAAAATAAGCTGTTCGATACCCTGTTTTTTATTCCCATTAAGCCATGGATTTTAAAGAAATTTCTCGGTAGTTTGGTTTTCCAGAAAGAAAATCCTCCCATGAAATCAAACCATACTGCTCGGTAATTTCAAGAGCTTTGGAAGGCGAACCATCCTCGTTGAGCCGAGCAACGATGGATGCTTGTTCCTGAAACTGTACCAGCAGCTGCCCGTCTGTCTTGCCTAAAATGGCCACCGGCTTTTCACTGGCGTTGCTGACGTAGCGAAGCGGAATTTCTGTCGCTGCACTGTTTGGTGTATCAAGGTCAACGGCATAGCGTTTGAGCAAATCGGTTCCCCAAGGCCCCCATACAGTCAAAAGGGCATGGTCCTCTACGATAGCGTCCAAAACAAAGGTTGTTTCTTCCGCGTCCAAAATCTCCTGCGGCCAAGACACGGGGATTTCTCCGGTGCTTTCGTCTACCGCTTTCCAGTGAATGGCGTCGGGTTCGTCATAGGAACACCAATACAGCTTGCCTTCATGCCAAAGCAGAGTGCGTCCGCTGCTTCCCTCCTGGCTTTCCCAAGCATCTATTTCCTGTTCCTCGCCGGTGTCGATATTCCATAAAAACACCCGATGACTGCCCCAAGTTGGCTCTCCCTCCGGGACATCCGCCCACTCATAGGCATAGCAAACCAAGCTGCGGCCTTCGATGCCCTTAAACTCTATCATCGGCGCGGGCAGCTGCCGTACCGCTTTGGCATTCGTTCCGTCTGCGGAAACTTGATAGAGCCACAGCTCAGACGATCCCGGCCGCACTTGATTCACGATAAAATACAGCATGTCGTTGTCGGTACACAGAAGGGTTTCAATGAAATCTCCTTCTTGTGCAGAAAACAGTACACGGCGCTCTCCCCCGCCAAGCGGCATACTTTGAATGGTTGGTGCGCTGCCTTCTGCTGTGTGAATAAAGGCGACGCTGCTTTCATTCAGGAATACAGGACAAGTAACAAAGGCTTCTGGAGCGGTCCACGCGGTGCAGCTTTCCCCGTTGTGGGCGCAAGACGGCGAAGCACACAGCGGCACTTCCACAGCCTGTGCATAATCAATATAAGCAAACAGCTGACCCTGATCGGTTTCTTCCGTTCGATAACGGCCTGCTTCCGATTCGCTGGAAAGCATTCTTAAATCGTTTGATGCGCCTTGCTCCAATGAGGGAGAAACGGAAAAAGCCACGTCATTGCCGGTGCTTGGCGTGGATGCAGGTGTCTGTGAACAAGCGCACAAAGCAGCCATCAAAATACACACGCCATACAAAGTTTGTTTTTTCATGGAACATCCCTTCCTTTCAAGCGGCATTTTATTGGGTCGGTGTTTCTAAAATGTTTCCGCTGAAAGAAATTTCTGCTTGTGGAAGGCTGGCGGCGCCAAGCTGCAATTCATCCTCATTGACACAGCAATAAAGGTATATCTGCCCTTCGGCAGACCATGCCGCAGATGTCCCGTCAGAAAACGCCTCGGAGGAAATCGGCTGCCAATCGGAAAGCGTTTGCAGCCCTAAATAAACTTGATACCGCTCTAATAATTCTTGGGAGTCATCTTGGCAAGAAACGCCGGTAATGCGGTACTGGGTAACAATGCCGGTGGCGTCAATCCATTCTGATTCCACGATGGCGGAGGGGGATTCTTCTTGTGATGCCTCGCTGCACAGCAAAAAGGAAAATCCATCTTGGCTGCTTTGAACAGCGGTATTTGCTGCGGATAAGCGGGCAAGTGCCTTTTTGTAAAGAGATTCAGAAAGCACCCCGCCATCGTACAGGGCGCGTGTTTTTTCCGCTAAAAGCGGTGCGGCGGTAGTTGGCTCAACAGACCCCTCTAATGCCTTTGAACCAGACAGCTGCCGTCTGCGATACAGCGCGTATGCCGTGGGCAGTGCGCGTGCCTCATAGCTCAGTGTGCCTGCCGCCGGCGGACGGCTGGTTGGTGCGTGAAAGAGCTGGTGGTCATCCCATGCCGCTAAAGCGGCGGGCAAGGCCAAAGCGGCGGCAACCCCTAATGTGCAGATACCGATTAAAATGGATTGTTTGCGTTTCATCATTTTTCTTCACCGCTTTCTGTGTTGCCGCTGTCCTTGCAAAACGGCAGAACCAGCCAAACCCGTGTCCCCTCACCTACCCGGCTTTCTATGTGAAGGTGATCACCGTGTGCCTGTGCAATCAGGCTGCAAAGCGAAAGCCCCAGCCCGTTTCCGCCTTGGCTTCGTGCGCGGCCTGTGTCCACGCGGTAAAACGGCTCGGTAATTTTGGAAAGTGCTTGTTCAGGAATCCCCCGCCCTTTGTCCAGAACACACAGCTGCCATCCGTTTTTCTGAATGCGGCATTCTATGTGGATGAGCCCGTCTTTCGGTTCTGCCGCCGCGCTGTTTAACATCAAATTACGCACGAAATCCAGCAAAAGAGAAGCATTGGCCTCCACTTGTGCCTCTAGAGGACAATCCACCCGAACTGCCGCGGAAAGCTGGGGCAAGCTGTCGCACGCTTCCTGCAAGAGTGGCTTCAAAGCGGTGGCGCTTGTTTCAATGCCGCCCGATTGCAGCTCCATCAAACGCAAAAGCTGTCGGCTGAGTGCTTCCAGCCGTTTCGATTCCTGCATAATATAGCCCGCCGCCTTGCTTTGCAGCTCGGGCAAAAGCTGCCCTTTTTCCAGCATCGAAGCATAGCCTAAAATCGCGGTCATGGGTGTTTTCAGCTCGTGAGAAAAAGCGGCAACAAAGCGCTTTTGGCGGCTGCTTTCCTCTTGCAGTTCAGTCATTTGACGCTGTAAGGCATCCGCCATATCATTAAAACTTTGCCCCAGCCGTTCCATCTCATCGCCGGTTTCAATTTGTACGCGCGCACCGCCGTCACCCTTGGCCAGCGCTGCACTTGCCTGCTCCAGCTTGCGCAGCGGCTTTGTGAGCCACAGGGAAAAAAGCGCTGCAACAGCGCCGGAGACCGTCAGGGTGACGATGCTGAAAAAGAAGTGCTGTTGAATTTGTCGGTCACGCTCAGAAAATAAGGCCGTCACATCCCATGCGCTTATCAGCCACAAGGGACGTGAAAGCCCTTTCAAAGAGGTGGACAAGAGCGCCCACGTTGTTTTTTCTGTGCGTAAATAGGTTACGCATTGTTCCCCGGCATGTATGCTTTCCAGCACATTGGCATAGGAAATCTCCGGCGATAATGTGGTATAAAAAACGGTTCCTTCCGGTGAGAGAACGGCAAACGGTTCAGCGGTGTCTGCATAACTGCGCGTGAGAGCTTCGGCGGTGAGAATGATTTGGGAGGCTGAAAGGCTGTTTTCTGCCTCTAAAGATTCCGTTTCTGCGCCGGAAAGCGCTGTTTCCAGTGCAAAGCAAGTGCGCTCATGCTGAATGGAGCTGTTTTGCAGGGCGGTATTCTTGGCCACGGCAAAGTTTTGCCGAATACTGAATGCACCGCCGATGCTGAGTGTCACGCAAAGCAATGCCATTCCAGACAATGCCAGCTTGGCAGAAAATTTCATGTTGCTCCCTCCAGCCGATAACCAATGCCGGGAACGCCAACCAAACAGTCTTTCCAGCCAAGCTTTTTGCGCAGACGGCTGATGTGAATATCTAGGGTGCGTGTGCTTTCCGGGTATTCTGCGCCCCACACTTGCTCCAGCAGGGTGCTCCGATACAGCGTGATGCCTCGATTGCGAACCAGCGTCATCATCAAGTCGTATTCCCGCGGCGTTAAGCGCACAAAAACACCTTCTTTTGCGGCGGTGCGCCGTTCGGGATCAATCAAAACGCCCCAAACCGTCATGGCAGGCCCGGAACGCCCGGTCCGGCGCATCATACCATCTACCCTCGCCAGCAATTCTTCCGGTGCAAATGGCTTGGAAATATAATCATATGCCCCGGCCCGCAAGCCGCGCAGCCGATCCGTCAGTTCCGTGCGGGCTGTGACAAAAATTACCGGTGTATCATGCGCTCCAATATAATCCATCAATGAAAAACCGTCTGCCCCCGGAAGCATGACATCCAAAAGCACAGCACTGTATCGGCCATGATCAAGTAAATCTGCCGCTTGTTCTGCATTTTGCGCTTTTTGACACAAATAACCGTGCGGGGAAAGCGTCATTTCAATTAAGTCGGCAATGGCTGGCTCATCTTCTACAATTAAAATCGGTTCCAATGCGTATCTCCCCTTTTTTATTTCCTCTTTTGAAGTGGATGGTATCATGGGTGTGTTTCTAATATGTTTCCAGAATCCTTCTTTTTTGTATGGATGAACCGGCCGCAAAGCGGGTGCGGCGAATGGTGTTTGTTTGCTTATTTTTTTCGGTTTTTTGGGGTGTTTTTTTGCTCTGTGTTTTTTGTGCTGTTTTTCGTCCCGTTTTTGGGAAATTGGATTATACAATAAAAAGAAAATTTATACAGTTTTTCTTGAATATTAAATATGTACTTTTATTGCATTGTGTTTTCGAGAGAATTGGCGGCGCAGCCTGTTTGCACAACGGACAAAATATCATCCGGCACAAACGCCAAGGCATCCGCTCCGGCGCTGGTCAGCTCCTGCTGTCCGCGAAAGCCCCACACCGCGCCGCAGCATTCCACGCCGGCGTTGTGGGCGGTGAGTACATCGACATTGCTGTCGCCTACATACAAAGTTTCCTGCGGCGAACATCCCAGCGCGGCCATCATGCTTTGCAAGGAGGTGGGGTCGGGTTTCGGTGCGGCGCCCTCTTTTCGTCCTAGTACGGCATCCATAACCTGCGGGAAAAAGTGCGCAGTGATGGATTGTGTAAATGCGTCGTCTTTATTGGAGAGAACCCCCAGCTGCACCCCGCTTTCTTTCAGCGTTTGCAGTAGCGGCACAATGCCGTCATACGGATAAGTGCGTTCCATGGCGTGCTTGGCATAATAACGGCGAAACAGCGAAAGCGCCAATTCCTGAGAGGCTTCGCCGCGGTTCATTTCGGGCAAAATACGCTCGATCAGCTTCGGCACGCCGTTGCCTACAAAAAAGCGGTAGGCGTTCACTTCATGCGTGGGCAAGCCCATGGCAGTGAGGGCGTGATTGCCGGCGGCGGCTAAATCGCCCAGCGTATCCAGCAGCGTGCCGTCTAAATCAAAAATAACAGTGCGGTAAAACATAAACCAATCCTTTCTGCGCGGTGCGGCGCTTGTGTTTTCGGGTTTTATCATCGTACAAACGGCAGATTTTCGGCTAAAAAGGCCCGAATGCCGCGCACACGCACCCCGCGTCCGCCCGGTACCTGCACCGTGCAGTTGCATCGACCCCCGGCGGCAGCAAAAGGCGATTGAAACATGCGGTAAGCGACATTTGGCGTAAAAATACAGTATTCGTGCCGTGTCATGCGCGCGGTGCGGCACAAAGCGAGCGTGCCGTTTTCGTTGGCGGCAATGCCTTCGCGCAGAAAGCCTTCCACCGCCACAGCCAACGCACCGAGCGAAAGCAGCGCCCCCACTGCCGGAAACGGTAAAAGCGCGGGTGCGGACACCGTGGCGACCAGCACCATGCCCAGCGTGAGCGCAAGCGCGGTTCCTGCCATCCAAAAATATTGCGGGGCGCTTTTGCCCTGTGCGGAAAAATTCTTGCGGTTCACGGCGCAGAAGCGGGGCAAAAGCAGCTGGGGCGCGTCCGGTGTGCGTGCGGAAAACACCATAAACGGAATATCCGACCCGTGAAAGCTGCCCGCGCGCAGATACAGCGGATAACGGCGCAGCAGCCGGGCGGCAGGAGTGACGCGCACTTCGCACCAAGTGACCGCAGAGGCACGCACACGCCGCTCTGTGAGCGTGAGCAGTCCCCCGCGGGAAATCAGCACCCCGCGGCTGCGGCACGCGGTAAAGCCAAAGGTGCGCACAAAGCTGTACAGCATAGTGAGCGCGGCAATAAAAAACGCCAGCGCAAATAAACCGGCAAGCCCAGCCGGCAGCCAGTGGGAGAAAAAGCCCGCCAAAACAGAAAGGTTCTGTGCCGCCAGCGCTTGCCAGTCTTGGCCGAAAAAGTCGTCAATGCGGTTCATGGCCATGCTGAAAAAAATCGCGCTGGTGACGGCGTTGGCACTGAGCATCATAAAATTGAGCCGCTCAATGCCCGCAGGTGCGTACACGGCAGTATCAGACACGGTGGGCAGAATTTGCTCGGCCAGTGCGGCAGCGTCCCGCTTGCTTAAATAAAACGAAAGCTTGCGCGGGGAAAGCGTGCTTTCCAAATAAAGCGTCATTTTGGACGCACCGAACAAGCGGCAGTGCAGCGGGCGCTGAAGCTCCAGCGCACAGACTTCCTCGAGCCGAAATATGCGGTGAGCTTTGTAAAAAATGCCCGAGCGCGTGCAAAGCGTGCCGCTGGGAACGGAAAAGCCCGTAGTGCCCCACAGCACCGCCGAGGCGACGCCGAACGTCACAAGAAGCACCGCGTCTTGGTAAAGCGCCTCAAAAAACGCCGCAAACTCAAACGCCACCGCGGCGCGCGCCAGCGGAACCAGACACGCTAACAGCCCGTAGCGAAAAAAGCGAAAGGCGTATAACGGATGAAACCGCCGCCAGACGGCGACGGTTGCAGCATGAGACTGATTCATTTGGTTCCTCCCATTCCCTTTGTGTCTGCCAAAGCCAAGCGGCGGGACAGCAAAGCGGCATCCCGCAGCGAAAGGCCGCACACGACGCAAACCCCGCCGCTGAACGACAGCACAAGCACGCCGGTGTGCGTCAAGCGCCCCAGCGGCGTGCGCAAAACGGTGCAGCCGGTAATAAATCGAAGCGGAATGTGCTGCTTGAAAAAGAACACGCGCCCCGCGCGGATGACAAGGCGATGCTCGTCAACGCGGATACGAAAGCTGCGAAAAAACGGTGTGAGCAGCAGAAAGGAAAGCGCTGTCCAGCCGATGAGAACCAGCGCATTCGGCCCGAGCAGTGCGGTAAACACAAGCGCGCCCAGCGCAGCCGCCCAAGCGGACGCCACGGCACAGCCGCGCCAAGTGGCCTGAATTTCCAAGCGTTTTCCCTCCCTTTTGCCGCTTTGGCACCGTCAGCGGCGCAGTTTGCCCGGATGAGATACGGAAAGATCCCACGCCAGTGCCAGCTCGTGAAACGCGGTGTTTTTGGCCAGAACCAGCACACGGTCGCCCGCGATCAAGGTGGTGGTACCGCGCGGGATGAGCAGCTCGCCGTTTCGGGTGACGCTGATGACAACAACATCGCCGGGAACGGGCAATTCTGCCAGCGTTTGGCCGTTGTGAGGAAAGCTTTCCTCAATGACAATTTCCGTCAAGGATGCCGTGCCGCTGGCAAGACTCAGCACCTGCTGAATGGCCGCTGTTTCCACTTCGCGCTCAATGATGCGCGAAAGATTGTCGGTGGCAGATACGGCAATATCGACGCCAAGCTGTTTTAAAATTTCGGCGTTTTTGGGGTTGTTGACGCGCGCGACGGTTTTTTTCACGCCGAACACTTTTTTGGCCAGCTGACAGGCCACAAGGTTGTTTTCGTCTCGCCCTGTGACGGCCACCATCGATTCGCAGGTTTCCAAATGGGCGCTTTCCAGCACTTCGGCAAACGTGCCGTCGCCCAAAATAACGTGCAAATCCAGACTGTCGGCCAAGTGATTGCACAGGCCGGGATTCATCTCAATCACGGTGGGGGTGTGGCCGTGTTCCAAAAGTGTTTTGGCCAGATAGTAGCCCACTTTTCCCCCGCCTACAATACATACACGCATAAATGCACTTCCCTTTCTGTTTCTATGACACGCGAGCGGCGCGGTCAGTCAGCCAATTCGCTGTAAATAATGCGGTCGCCCGCGCTGATGCGCAGGTTGGGCGTCATCAGCTCCATCAGACCGTTGGCGTGCAAAAGCCCGAATACCAGCATCCCCTCGCGCGGGGGTGCAATTTCCAGCGCCAAATGGCCCACCATGTTATCTGCCGCGGGCACGGTGGAAAACAAGGCCGTGGACGAGCCAAACGCCACGCTTTGCTCGTCGGCGTCATCTTCCAAAAGGCGTGAGAGCAAAGCGTTTGCCGTCAGGTTGGTGCTGCAAACGGTGCGCATTCCAAAATGGGTGGCGTAAATATTTTTGGTGGCAGGGTCGGCCAGCCGCGTGATGACCTTCGGCACATGGAAAATATCGCGTGCAATCTGCGACACCATTAAATTGGTGGTGTCGTCGCGCGTGACAGCGGCCACGGCGTCACACGATTCAATACCCGCCGAGCGCAGTACATCGACATCAATCGGCACGCCCGCAATGGCCATGCCCGTAAAGGGCGGGTGCATGGTGGAAAGCGTGTCAAGATTGGCGGGGTTGGAGTCCAGCACGGAAACATCGTGCCCCAGCTTTTCCAAAAGAGAAACGAGGTGCTGCCCAACGCGCTGGCAGCCTACAATCAACACATTCATAAGCCATCTTCTTTCCCTTTTCTGTCCGCTTTTCGGCTCATCGAGTGCAAGCGCTTTTCAGCGGATTCAAGTGGTTGTTTGAAAACCCGCTTTCCCAAAAGCCCAACGGGAGGCAAAGCGGTGTACCCCCATTATAAAGCCTAATGGCCGATTAAGCAACCGGACATTTTGAAAAGTGGAAATTTTTAATTGCATCAAAAATGCCGGCCCGAAAAAAGCAAAAAAAGCGCCGAAAATTTTCGCGCCGCCCCTTGCTCTTTGCGTGTGTGCGTTGTATAGTATTACACGGCAAGAGCGCCCTCAGACAGGCGCTGTTCCGGGAACGCTTTTTGCGGTGCGCCGGCGTGCCGCACACCTGCCCCAAAAAGGGCAGCAGATAGAAGGAGGTACCCTTTATGAAGCATCTCGTCAGTCCGCTGGATTTTTCCGTATCCGAGCTGGAAACGCTGTTGACCTTAGCGGAAACCATCATGGATCATCCAGAAGATTACGCGCACTGCTGCGCAGGGAAAAAGCTGGCTGCGCTGTTCTTTGAGCCCAGCACCCGCACCCGCCTTTCGTTTGAAGCCGCCATGCTGGAATTGGGCGGCAGTGTGCTGAGTGTTTCTTCCGCGGCTTCGTCCTCGGCCTCCAAGGGCGAAAGCATTGCGGACACGATGCGCATTGTAGGCAATTATGCCGACGTGATTGCCATGCGCCACTACCAGGAAGGCGCTGCGGCACAGGCCGTTCGCTATGCGCTTTGCCCGGTAATCAATGCCGGAGACGGCGGCCATCTGCACCCCACGCAGACTTTGACCGACCTGTTGACCATCCGCCGCAAGAAAGGCAGGTTTGAAGGGCTGACCATCGGCCTTTGCGGTGACTTGAAATATGGCCGCACGGTGCATTCCCTGATTCGCGCCATGATGCGCTATGACGGTGTGCGCTTTGTGCTGGTACACCCGCGCGAGCTGGCACTGCCGAGCTATATTGAAAATGAGATGCGGGCAAAGGGCTGTGCGTTTGAGTATTACGAGCGCTTAGAGGACGCAATGGACAAGCTCGACGTGCTTTACATGACGCGCGTGCAGCAAGAGCGCTTTGCCGACCGCGACGAATATCTGCGTCTGCGCGACAGCTATATTTTGGATTGCGACAAAATGCGCCTGGCAAAAGACGATATGATTGTGCTGCATCCCCTGCCCCGCGTCAACGAGATTGCCCCCGAAGTGGACGACGACCCGCGCGCGTGTTATTTCTATCAAGCGCTTTGCGGCAAGTTTGTGCGCATGGCGCTGATTGCCGCGCTGCTGGAAACGGCAGGCGAGAAAAAGCTGGGAGTTCCGGCGCGTCCCCTGCCCGCCAATGCAGCGCCCACCGATCGTGTTTGCAGCAACCCCACCTGTGTGACACAGACCGAGCAGGGCATTTTGCGTGCGGCGGTAAAAGATGGACAAATCGAGCGCTGCTATTATTGCGAACATGAATTATAATTCATAAAAACAGAATATTTTGTCGTTCTGTTTTTGGGACGATTAACGTCTTACTTTGAGAAATATATTGCTTAAAAATGCAAAAAAGCAGAGCGGGAAGGTGTTTCAAAAGCGCCTTCCCGCTCTGCTTTTTCTCGTTTGAAGCTCTTTTAAAATTCGCCGCTGTCGCGCAAAAGCTTCAGCTTTAAAATGGCAACGGCGGTTTTGGAATCGGAAATTTCGCCCGAGATTACTTTTTCTGCGGCTTCATCCAAGGGCAGTGTGAACACAGATAAAAACTCGTCGGGGTCTAAATTTTGGCTGACGGCGGTCAGGTTTTTGGCGCCGTAAATCCAGATAATTTCGTTGCAGTAGCCGCAGGTGGGAATGACGGTGCCGAGGTCGCGGTATTCGCCCGCACACACACCGGCCTCCTCGGCCAGCTCACGCCGTGCCGCGTCGAAGGGGTTCTCCCCTTTTTCCAGCTTGCCCGCCGGAATTTCAATCAGCTCCTTGCCCAGCGCATAGCGGTACTGACGCACCAAGTAGATTTCGCCTTTTTCGTTCAAAGCGGCAACGGCTGCGCCGCCGTTGTGGTGTACCACTTCGCGTGTGGAGGTGTGGCCGTTTTCCAGCTGCACGGTGTCGCGCGTGACGCGAATCACTCTGCCTTGAAAAATTTCTTCTTCGGAAAGCTGCGTTTCAAAATGTGCCATGTTCGTTCCCCGTCCTTTTCCCTATTTTCTTTATTATCTTATTTGAAATGCCATCTTTTGTGATTGTTACGACTTTTTTGCGGCTGCGTCCGGCTCCTCACCGGCCGGTGCGGGCTGCGGGACAAAGCAGTACACCTGCGTAATATGGCGCTCGTCAGACGCCATCACGCGGAAGCAAACGCCGCCCCAAGTGATTTCCGGGTGTTCCTCCTCGTCGGGAATGCGGCCCAGCTGGTCGGTGACAAGTCCGCCGACGGTGTCGGGCGCTTCCTCGTCGTCCTCCTCGGGTTCGGGCAGAGGTTTGCCCAGCATCTCAAACAGCTCCTCCAAATCGGCCTCGCCTACGGCGGTCACGCCGTTTTCGCATGGGCGAAGCTCGGCTTCCTCGTTGTCAAACTCGTCCTGCATGTCGCCCACAATTTCTTCCAAAATGTCCTCCATGGTGACAAGGCCGGAGGTGCCGCCGTATTCGTCGATGACTACGGCAATCTGCGTGTGCATGTGCTGAAATTGAACCAGCAGCTGCCCTGCCGGGCATGTTTCCGGCACAAAAATCGCTTTGCGCATAAACTGCGACACGCGCAGGGTGTTGCGCTCGGGCGCGTCCCAAAGGCGGAATAAATCTTTCACATGCAGCATTCCCACAATGTCGTCCAGATTTTTTCCGCACACGGGAATGCGCGAAACGCCTTCGCTGCGCGCCAGCTCCACCGCCTGTTCCACCGTGTCGCGCGCCATCAGGCTGACAATCTCGGTGCGGTGCGTCATCATCTGCCCTGCCGAAACGTCGGAAAGCTCGAAAATGTTGGTGATCATTTCCTTTTGCGATTCGTCAATCAGCGCTTGCTCCTCCACGTTTTCCACAAAGCTTTTCACTTCGTCCTCTGTAATGTCGCGCCGGTCGGAAAGCCCCGCCGTGCGCAAAACGGCCCGCACCGGCCAGCTCACCACACTGCCCAGCGCCGAAAATAAAACGCTGTTGAACGGGCGGCGGCGCTTGGCGCCAAGGCCGAAGGTCATGGCGGCAAGCAGCGTTAAGACAATGAAAATCAACGGCGTAAAGGGGGCGGCATGAGGCGCGTAAGCCAGCAAAAAGCAGCCCCATCCGGCACACAGCGCCGCGGCAGTGAACAGCCCGGCCTCGGTGCTGCCAAGGCGCATTCCCACGCACGGACGCGATACCTTGGCGCGTTCAAAGGCGGCCCCCGCCAGATAGCACAGCAAAAGCGCCGCTGCAAACAGCACGGCCGCTGCGCCCAGCGGCTCGGTGACGATGAAAAGCGTATCGTTGGAAGCTTGCGGTGGTTGAACCATGAAGTAAAAACACCCTCTTTGTTGTTTCCCACACTGTAAGCAGCGCGGCGCCGTATCCTTCGGCTTTCGCGCATAAAAATACGGTTTTCTACTATTTTAAGGCTTTTTCCAAAGGGTGTCAAATCCGGCTTTCGGCCATTGCGCTTGCGGCCAAAACAAGCCGCGCACGACATCCGCAATCCACACTGCGGAATTCTGCCGGATTTTCTTTACTTTTTTGAAAAAATTTGATAAAATGTGAATGAGCGCGATACAGAAACGAACCCCTTTCCCTGCCGACGGGAGCGCCGGGTCTGCGGTGCACGTGGCCACAGAGCCGTCGTCAACCGCCCGCCGCAAGCATCGGAAAGGGCACGGCGCCTGTTTCTGTCTCAAATAAACAATTGAACCGGAGGAAGAAAAATGCCTAGATCGAAAAAATCTATGGACGGCAACACTGCTGCGGCACATGTAGCATATGCCTTTACAGAAGTTGCCGGTATCTACCCCATTACCCCGTCCAGCCCCATGGCAGACATGGTGGACCAGTGGAGCGCGGCACATCAGAAAAACATTTTCGGCACCGAAGTACACGTGGTGGAAATGCAGTCTGAGGCCGGCGCCGCAGGCACTGTGCACGGCTCCTTGGCCGCAGGTGCGCTGACCACTACCTTCACGGCTTCTCAGGGTCTGCTCTTGATGATCCCCAATATGTACAAAATTGCGGGTGAGCTGCTGCCCAGCGTGTTCCATGTTTCTGCCCGTACTGTGGCAAGCCATGCGCTGAACATCTTCGGCGATCACTCCGACGTGTATGCCTGCCGTCAGACCGGCTTTGCTATGCTGGCTGAGTCCAACCCGCAGGAGGTTATGGACCTGGCTCCCGTGGCGCATCTGGCAGCTTTGGAGGGTCGCGTGCCCTTCGTCAACTTCTTCGACGGTTTCCGCACCTCTCACGAGATTCAGAAAATCGAGGTTTGGGACTATGCCGACCTGAAAGAAATGACCAACATGGATGCGGTCAAGGCTTTCCGCGAGCACTCCCTGAACCCCAACTACCCCACCACGCGCGGCTCCCACGAAAACGGCGACGTGTTCTTCCAGCATCGTGAGGCCTGCAACAAGTACTACAACGCTCTGCCTGAGATCGTTGAGAAGTACATGGGCAAAATCAACGCAAAGCTTGGCACAAACTATCAGCTGTTCGAGTACTACGGCGCCGCTGACGCTGACCGCGTGATCATCGCTATGGGCTCCATCTGCGACGTGGCTGAGGAAGTCATCGACTACCTGAACGCACACGGCGAGAAAGTCGGTATCGTGAAGGTTCGTTTGTACCGTCCGTTCCGTGCTGACAAGCTGCTGGCTGCAATTCCTGCAACCGCAAAGAAAATTGCTGTGCTCGACCGCACCAAAGAGCCGGGCGCTTATGCAGAGCCTCTGCACCTCGATGTCATGAGTGCATTTGCTGAGGCTGGCCGTGAGGCTACCATCATCGGCGGCCGCTATGGCCTCGGCTCCAAGGACACTCCGCCGTCCAGCGTATTCGCTGTGTACAAAGAGCTGACCAAGGACGCTCCCAAGAGCCGCTTCACCATCGGCATCAACGACGACGTTACTTACCTGTCCCTCGAGGAAGAAGTTTCTCCCAACACCGCAGCAGAAGGCACCAAAGAGTGCAAGTTCTGGGGTCTTGGCGGCGACGGTACCGTTGGTGCAAACAAGAACTCCACCAAGATCATCGGTGACCACACCGACAAATACATTCAGGCATACTTCCAGTATGACTCCAAAAAGACCGGCGGCGTGACCATCAGCCACCTGCGCTTCGGCGATCACCCCATCCGCAGCCCGTACTACATCAACAAAGCGGACTTCGTGGCTTGCCACAACCCCTCTTATGTTGTCAAGGGCTACAAGATGGTGAACGACGTTAAAGACGGCGGCGTGTTCATGATCAACTGCCAGTGGAGCGACGAGGAGCTGGCACATCATATGCCGGCAGAAGCAAAGCGCTACATTGCACAGCACAATGTTCAGCTGTACACCATCAACGCTATCGACAAGGCAATCGAAATCGGTTTGGGCAAACGCACCAACACCATTTTGCAGTCTGCTTTCTTTGCTTTGGCAAACGTTCTGCCGCGTGAGGATGCGCTGCGCTACATGAAGGAAGCTGCTGAGAAGACCTTCGCAAAGAAGGGCCAGGCCATTGTTGACATGAACTGGGCAGCTATCGACGCTGGCTTCGACGCTTACCACAAAGTTGAGATTCCCGCAGATTGGGCAAACGCACAGGATCCCGCTGAGGATGAGGCTCTGTCCGGCAACCCCGCAACGGTTGACATGGTCAAGAACCTGCTGAACCCGATCGGCAAAATGGACGGCGACAGCCTGCCTGTTTCCGCCTTCGAGAAATATGTGGACGGCCAGTTTGAGCAGGGCGCTTCCGCTTACGAGAAACGCGGCGTTGCTGTGACCGTGCCCGAGTGGGATGCAGAGAAATGTATCCAGTGTAACCAGTGCGCTTATGTCTGCCCGCACGCTACCATCCGTCCGTTTGCTTTGACGGCTGACGAGGCTGCTAAGGCACCGGAAGGCTTCAAGAGCAAGAAGATGACCGGCAAGGGCTGCGAAGACTATGTCTTCACCATCGCTGTTTCTCCGCTGGACTGCATGGGCTGCGGCGTTTGCGCAGGTGTTTGCCCGGCTCCCGGCAAGGCTCTCACCATGGTTCCGCAGGAGACCCAGCTGGCACAGCAGGCTGTGTTCGGCTACTGCGTGGACAACATCGACAAGAAACCCGGCATGATGGCAGAAACCACCGTAAAGGGTTCTCAGTTCAACCAGCCGCTGCTTGAGTTCTCCGGCTCCTGCGCAGGCTGCGCCGAGACGAGCTATGCACGCCTGATCACTCAGCTGTTCGGCGAGCGTATGTACATCTCCAACGCAACCGGTTGTTCCTCCATCTGGGGCGGCCCGGCTGCTACTTCTCCGTATACCCGCAACCGTTTGAGCGGCAGAGGCCCGGCTTGGGCAAACAGCCTGTTCGAGGACAACGCTGAGCACGGCTTCGGTATGTACCTCGGCCAGAAGGCTCTGCGTGACAATCTGATTGCCATTGCAAAAGAGCTGGCTGAAACCTCCAGCGACGATGCGCTGAAGGCTGCTGCACAGACTTATGTTGACACTGTGGACGACGGCAAAGCCAACACTCCGGCTGCTGACGCTTTGGCGGCAGAGGCTGAGAAGCACGCTGCTTCCTGCGACAAGTGCAAAGAGCTGGTTGACAAGAAGAACTACCTCGCTAAGAAATCCGTTTGGATCTTCGGCGGCGACGGCTGGGCTTATGACATCGGCTTCGGCGGTTTGGATCACGTTCTGGCTTCCGGCGAGGACGTCAACGTGATGGTATTCGACACTGAGGTTTACTCCAACACCGGCGGTCAGGCTTCCAAGGCCAGCCAGATCGGTCAGGTTGCTCAGTTTGCTGCTGCTGGTAAGGCAATCGGCAAGAAGAGCCTGGCTGAGATCGCTATGAGCTATGGCTACGTTTATGTGGCACAGATTGCTATGGGCGCAGACCAGAACCAGACCATCAAGGCGATTGCTGAGGCTGAGAGCTATCACGGCCCGTCCCTCATCATCGGCTATGCACCCTGCGAGATGCACGGTGTTAAGGGCGGTATGACCAACTGCCAGAACGAGATGAAGCGTGCGGTTCAGGCCGGTTACTGGCACAACTTCCGCTTCGACCCGCGCAAGAAGGCAGAGGGTCAGAACCCGTTCACGCTGGACTCCAAGGCTCCCACTGCGGATTACAAAGAGTTCATCGAGAGCGAGACTCGTTACAGCCGCTTGCAGCGTGCGTTCCCGGAGCGTGCCGCAGAGCTGTTTGAGACAGCCGCAGGCGCAGCGAAGGATCGCTATGCTTACTTGACCAAGCTGACAAAGCTGTATGCTCCCGACGCTGAATAAGCATCGGTCTGACGCACAAGCTTTGTAACCTTGTGATAAGTTAAGAAACAACCCCTGGAACATCTGTTCCGGGGGTTGTTTGCGTTATGAAAAAATTTTTCTCTTTTTCTTGGGGATTTCTGAAAAGTCGAAATTTTCAGCTTTTTCCACAGAAACCGGTGTCTGCGGCGTTAAAAATGCTTGCAATCCAAAAAGGATTCCTGCGCTTTTTGTCTTGCAGCCATCCGGTTTTTACGAAAAATCTGTGCATTTCTTTGTTTTCAGATACGCCCTAATTTCTATTTTTTTCAAAGCGGCTGCTTTTTAATGTTCCTTTCATCTAAGCCTGTTATTCTAAACACAAGAAAAACGGATGCGAAAGGAGAAAAAATTATGGAAAATCAAAAAAAGCAGGAAATTATTGTAAGCGGACAGGAACAACACGATAGTGATTCCCACGGGGCAGCGCAGGCCACTGCACAGTCCGCCGAAAAAAAGCGCTGGAATTTTTCCGGGTTTGGCTGGAAAAAGTGGGTGCTGCTGGCCGTGGTCGTGGTGGCAGTGTGCTTTATTTTCAGCTTGGTATTCCGCGTCAATTTGCCGCGTGCGCAGCAAATTGCCCAGCAAGCGGCCGGCGGACAGGCACAAATTATTGCACAGGAAATCGACAGTGAATTTTTATTTTTTAATGAATATTCGTTTGAGCTTGCAGCGGCAGACGGCAGCTACTGGGAAGTAGAGCTGGATGCCTTCGGCAATGTAACCTCTATTGAGCAGGAAGGTTGGCACTGACCGGTGCAGCGCAGTTGAAAAAGCGCCTCTTGTTTTCCACAACGCATGAAAGATTGTGGAAAACAAGAGGCGCTCTTTTACATAACGTCCATTCAATCAAATAAGGCGCGCTGCTGTTCTTCACTTAACCGGGACCAGCGCTCTAAAAGTAGTTTTTGACAATCGGTTAAGGAAACGGCAGCACTTCCTTCGGCAAACAGTTGTGAAAGAGTGATACCAAACGCATTGCAAATCTTTTCTAAAGAAGGCACGGTGGGAATCATACGTTTGCGATACCAAGAAGAAATGGTGGATTGTGGCAAACCCGAGCGTTCGGCAAGTTCATATTCCGTCCAGCCCCGGGCTTCTCGATGTGCTGTAATGACCGATAGAATATCCTTCACTTGTGCCACTCCTTTGCTTGTGAGCTTTGATGTTATCAATTATGATAACATGAATCCAGTAAAAAATCGAGGGGAACTACAAATCACGCTGCTGGCATAAACAAATGGGAAAACGGTAAGGCTATGGGACGGCTTGGCTTTCGCGCAAAGAGCGGCACCATTTGGACTCCTGCGGCAAAATAGAAAAAATCGGCTCGAGGTGTGTCGAAAAAAGAGAGGAAATTTGCTTTTCAGCCGCGAAACTGGTATGATAAAACCAATTATAGAAATGAAACGGCGGTATGAAAGCAGGCTTCGCCGGTGTGTGCAATCGATGCCATACTGTCAAAAAGGAGTTGAAAAAATGAATCAACGGATGAAAAACTTGGCGCTTGACCTTGGCGCTGATGTGATTGGCAGCATTTTGTTTGCCGCCGGTATTTACACCTTTGCCGGAGCGGGCGAATTTGCGCCCGGCGGCATTTCCGGTTTGGCGCTCATCATCAATCACCTTTGGGGGCTGCCCATCGGTATTACGTCCCTTGCTTTGAACGCGCCCATTATTTTGTTTAGTTTCCGGCTGCTCGGCCACCGCTTCTTCTTGAAAAGTATTCGTACCATGATTATGAATACTATTTTTGTGGACTTTATTTTTACGCATATTCCTGTCTATAAAGGCGATCGGCTCACCGCGGCACTGTTTGCCGGGGCGCTGCTGGGTGCGGGATTGGCGGTCATTTATATGCGCGGTTCTTCCACAGGCGGTGCCGACTTTTTGATTATGTCTGTCAAAAAGCTGCGCCCGCATTTATCGCTGGGACAAGTCACTATGGTGCTTGATTTGCTGATTATTCTGTTGGGCTGGCCCGTGTTTGGCGATATGGATTCTGTGCTGTACGGCATTGTGGCGGCGTTTGCCACCTCGCTGATTATTGATAAAGTGATGTATGGCATGGGGGCCGGAAAACTGGTGCAGATTATCACGAATGACGGTCCCGCTGTGGCAAATGCCATTTCTGAATCGACGGAAAGAGGTTCTACCTTGATTCGCGCCGTAGGCTCTTACACCGGCCAAGACCGCGATGTGCTGCTGTGTGCTTGCAGCAAGTCGGAAGCCTACAAAGTACGCGCTGCCGCTCATCGAGTAGACCCGAAATGCTTCGTTATGATTACAGAAACAAGCGAAGTATTTGGAGAAGGCTTCTTGGAAGCAAAAGAGGAAAAATAAGCAAAAGAGGAAAAATAACGCATTTGGCTTGTGACAACAGGCAGAATGTGATAGAATGAGACAATTCGTCGGGCTGTGCTGCGTGCGGCGCACAGCCTTGGGAGGGATAACATGACGACACAAGAGCCTGTTTGTGAACAGGAGCTTCGGCAAAATGCCAGGCAGTGGGCCGCTCGTCTGTGCGCTGTGGATGTGCGCTATGACTGTGATGCGGACCTAGTAGACACTGCCGAGCATTTTGCCGAGGTGATGGAACAGCGTCGTTTTTTGCCGCAGTTTTTTGTGCGCCATTTCGAGGATGCTATGGTAGATTGCCGCTTGCCGCAGGACTTTCCGCAGCCGGAGGCGGATGCTTATGCACGTCCGATGCCGCAGCGCAGGGGCGTGTGGTTTCCCGGTATGGTGCAGCGTGACCACTTGCTGCCCGAGCTGGGAACACCGGATATTCCGCCGCTGGAAGGCCGACAGCCGCTGCTTCCCGCGGAAGGAAGTGCGCTGGGCGCAATCAATTTGGCAGCGCATTTAACAAAAGATGGCCAAGTGGATCATAAACTGCTAACGCAAACCGTACATACGGCGGTGCATTTGCTGGACAATGCCATTGATGCATCCGACTATGCAGACAGCCGCCAAAGCCGCTTTACCCGTGCCACGCGCCGCATTGGGCTGGGTATGATGGGGCTGGCGCAGGTGCTGAAGGCAAAAGAGCTTTCTTATGATTCCGAAGAAGCCCGCCGAACCGCACAGGAGCTGGCAAAGCTGATTGATGCACAGGCACATCTTGCTTCTCAAAATTTGGCGCGTCAGCGCGGGGCGTTTGCTTTGTTTTCGGAAAGCCGACAGAGGAACGGCGAAAAAACAAGAAACAGCGCGCTTACCGCAACGGCACCCAACGAGGTGCTGGCCGCCATTTGCGGCGTAACGCCGGGCTTGTCTGCGGATGAGGAAGTGAGTGCCGAAGCATGTGTGAAAATGCAGGCAGCGGTTCAGCGTTATACAGACGGGAGCGTATATTTGCCCATTCCCGCGCACACCCGCGAGCAAATGCAGGAGCTTTGTACCATGGGATATTTGCTGGGATGCAAAAGCATTGAGGCGGGAGAGGTGCAGGCTGGGGAAATTCCCGACTTTTTAAAGAAGCCGCACCCGCAGGAAATGCCGGAAAATACCATCTTGTTTGCAAAAATGGAGGAGGACAGCGAAGCGGATGGCCAGCCGCAGCCGCTGTTTTGCCCGGCATGTGGCCGCGCACTGCACAAAAAGCGCATTGTTCCCGTGTGTGACTCATGCGGCCCGCTGATGTGCTTGCAAACCACAGAGGTTTTGAAATAAAAATCCATTTTTTGAAGTTGAAATTCGCTTTTATTCAATGTAAAATTCAAAAAGAAAATTACAACAAGGATTTCAACTTTTCCACAGAGTTTTACACTATGTATAGCTTGTCCGCGGGAAAACCTGTGGAAAACCTTGTGGAAAGTGTTTAAAACCCAGTGGAAAAGCCCGAGTTTTCCACAAGTGTATCGGGGAAAACTTGGCTGGACACTACGAAATGTTGAAAAAGCGCAGGATGTGTAAGTGGCGCAAATAAAGAAGTTCAACTTTTTTAACGAGATAAAAAGATAAAATTTGCGCGGTCGAGCGCACTGCATAAGGAGAGATGACAATGAATCGTTGGCTGAATCAGCTGGAGCGAAAGGCGAAGGGGGTTTGTATCCAAAATTTGGCTATGGTGCTGGCACTGGGCCAGTTAATGGTGTATCTTTGCATGGTAATGCTGCCGGGGTTAAACCTTGGGATGCGGTTACAGCTTTACATGCCGTTTGTACTGCGGGGCGAAGTGTGGCGCCTTTTAACCTTCTTGTTTGTTCCGCCTTCTGGAAGCGCAATCACGGTGGCGCTGTCGCTGTACTTCCTTTACCTTGTCGGCCATGCGCTGGAACAGACTTGGGGCGATTTTCGGTTTAATGTCTATTATTTTATCGGTGCGCTTGGGGCGATTGCCGCGGCATTTTTGGGCGGCTGGGGCACGACGTACTATTTAAACCTTTCGCTGTTTTTTGCTTTCGCTGTGCTGTATCCCGATTTTCAGGTGCTGTTGTTTTTCATCATTCCCATTAAGATGAAATATTTGGCGCTGTTTTCCGGGGCGATGTGCCTGTTTACGGTGCTTTTCGGCAGCTGGCCCGAGCGCTGGGCAGTCATTTTTGCCTTGCTGAACTTTTTGCTGTTTTTCTGGGGCGATTTTTCGGCGCTGATTCGCAGAGAAATCACCTATCACCGCACGCGCAGCAACTGGCGCAATAACAACCGCGGCGGTTGGTGAACCGAAAACCAAAAGTTTACAATTGGGACCAAAAATGATATAATAAAAGCAGGGAATTTGTGCGGGGCATGAGCCTTGCTTTTCAATAAAATCCCGATTTCACTTATGAGGAGTGTGTGATGATGAAACTGATTACTGCAATTGTGAATAAAGAGGATTCCGGCGCGGTGTGTAATGCGCTGACAAAAGGCGGATTTTCTGTGACAAAGCTTTCCACGACGGGCGGATTTTTGATGGCAGGCAACATGACGCTTCTCATCGGAACCGAGGATGACAAGGTGGATGAGTGCCTGAGCCTCATTGCTTCCTGTGCCAAACAGCGCAAGGAAGTGGTGCCCAGCACGGCTTCTTACGGCATTGGTGTAACGACGGCTTACCCGCTGGAGGTTACTGTGGGCGGTGCTACTGTGTTCGTCACCAACGTAGAGCGTTTTGAAAAACTTTGATGTCCGGCATGATGCAACGCCTTGTCGGAAATGAAACCGTCAAGCAAGCACTTTTGGCTGCAATGCAAAGCGGGCGGCTTGCGCACAGCATTCTTTTTTGTGCAGAAGAAGGATGCGGCGCAGGCTTTGCCGCGCGCTGCCTTGCAGCCGATTTTCTGTATCCAGATAACCCGGAGGCTGCCGAGCGTGTGGTGCAGGGCAAAAGCCCGGATGTGTTGGTACTGGAAAAAAGCGGCGCTGCCGGAGAAATTAAAATTGACGATGTGCGCGACGTGCGCCGCGAGGTGTATGCAACGTCGCTTTCTGCTGCCGGGCGCGTGGTGCTTGTTAAGGGAGCACACCGGCTGAATGCTTCCAGTGCAAACGCTTTGCTCAAGGTGATGGAGGAGCCGCCCGAGGGCGTGATGTTTTTGCTGACGGCGCCCGACGAAGCTTCGGTGATGGCGACAATTAAAAGCCGGTGCTGCATGTACACGCTGGCTCCCGTTTCGCAAGAGGAATGCGAGCAAGAAGTGCGGCGGCTTGTGCCGGATGGACAAGATGTGCCGGCGCTGTGCCGTGCGTTCGGCGGACGAATTGGCAGCGTGCTTCGTGCGCTGACCGATGAGGACGAGCAGCGCGTTTTGCAAAGTGCGCGGCAGATGATGCAGGCTGTGGCAAACCGGGACGAGTATACCGTTTTGGCACAGGCGGCTCTTTATGAAAAAGACCGCGCCGGCGGGCAAAGACTCTGCATGACGCTGGCGCAGCTTTGTGCGGCGGAATTGTTTGCCCCGCAAACCCTGACGGGAGATGCGGCGGCGCGCGTGGTGAATGCCTGCACACAGGCGCAGCGCCAGCTTGCCCAAAACGCAAACGCCAAAGCCGTTTGGAGCGTGTTTGGCGCGCGTGTATGCCTTTAAAGGCAAAAATTTGATTTGTTTGTTCCGAAAGGATTGAATCTATGAAAAAAGTAATCGGCGTCCGCTTCAAAAAGGCGGGAAAAATTTATTATTTTGCGCCCGGAGATCTGGACATTCACGAAGGCGATTATGTCATTGTGGAAACGTCGCGCGGGCTGGAATGCGGCGAAGTGGCGCAGGGCATCCATGAGATTATTGACGCCAAAGCGGTGAAAGCGCTGAAAAATGTGGTGCGCATTGCCGATGACGTGGACATTCGCCGCATGAAAAAGAACAAAGAGGAAGAAAAGCGCGCGTTTGCCATTTGTGAAGAGCGCATTGCCCACCACAAGCTGGAAATGAAGCTGGTGAATGTGGAATGCATGCTTGACCGCAGCAAAATTTTGTTTTACTTTACCGCCGATGGGCGCGTGGATTTCCGTGAGCTGGTGAAGGACTTGGCGGCACAGTTTCACACCCGCATTGAGCTGCGACAAATTGGTGTGCGTGACGAAAGCCGCATGGTGGGCGGCCTTGGCATTTGCGGACAGCCATTTTGCTGCAGCCGCTTCTTAAAGGATTTTCAGCCCGTTTCCATCAAGATGGCAAAAGAGCAGGGGCTGTCGCTGAACCCTTCCAAAATCAGCGGTGCGTGTGGCCGTTTGATGTGCTGTTTGGTGTATGAGCAGCCCGCCTATGATTACTTGAATAAGGTGACGCCCGGCGTGGGCAGCGTGGTGAAAACACCGGATGGTGTGGGCAGTGTGGTGGAAGTGAACGTGATTTCCGGCAATTTGCGCGTCAAGCTGGACCCGCCTTCCACCGCCATTAAAACGTATCACAAAAAGCAGTGCCAATATTTGCGCGGCGGCAAACGCCCGCCGATGCCGGAAGAATAAGGCGTTGCACAAGGCTGACAAAATACGGGGCAAAGCTCCTGCGTTTGCCAAAAATCTTTGTAAATCCCCTTGAAAAATTAAAACTTTATGATAAAATATTAGATAACGTTGAGGCGGGTATCTATCTGCTTTTGCGACATTCGGGGTCAGCCCGCGCCTACTGCCCGAAATGTGAAATCATGTTATGAACTGCGCGGAGAAAAGGATGGAAAGTTATGGCTTATAAAATCAGCGACGATTGCATCTCCTGCGGCACTTGTGCCGGCGCTTGCCCCGTGAGCGCGATCTCTGAGGGCGACGGCAAGTACGTAATTGATGCAGATACCTGCATCTCCTGCGGCACCTGCGAAGGTGAGTGCCCCGTGAGCGCAATCTCTGCGGAGTAATCATCAAAAAGAAAACAAGGCGGGCTTTTTTGGAAAGCCCGCCTTGTTTTTCGTGGAAGAATCAGCACCAGGAGGAACCCATGAACCGCGAAACGCTTGTCAACGGAACGGCGGTCTATTGCACCGATTCTTACCGGTTCGGGCAGGACGCTTTGCTGCTGGCCCATTTCAGCCGCGTGCGCACGAGAGAGGCGGCGGCCGACTTTGGGACAGGCTGCGGCGTGATTGCCCTATGGTGGCACGACCGCGGGCACAAAGGCCCTTGCCTTGCGGTGGACTTGCAGGCCGAGGGGCTTGCGCTTTTACAGCGTGCGCTTGAGGAAAACGAACAGGCGGGCGCGCATATTCACCCGCTTTGCGCCGACTTGCGCAGGTTTCCGCGCGACGCTTGGGCCGAGCAGTCGCTGGATGTCATTGCCTGCAATCCGCCGTATTTTTCGGGCGGTTATCTCAGCCCCAACCCGGCGCGGGCCGCTGCGCGCCACGAGCTGACTTGTACCACTGCCGATGTGTGCCGCGCGGCGTACCCTTTGCTGAAGGATGGCGGCAGGCTGTGCTTGTGCCAGCGCACCGAGCGTATGGCAGAGGTGCTTTCAGCCATGGCGGCTGCGCGCATTGAACCAAAGCGGCTGCAAATGGTGGCGGCGCGCACGGAAAAAGCGCCGTGGCTGTTTTTGGTGGAAGGCCAGAAAAACAGAGCGCCCGGGCTGCGGGTGCTGCCCCAGCTGATTACACAAACCCCAGATTTGCGCCCCAGCCCCGAAATATTACAGATTTACGGACAGACCCCGAAAGGAGAGCAGACATGAGCGGAACATTGTATATTGTGGCGACGCCCATCGGCAATTTATCCGACTTAACGCCTCGCGCCGCCCAAACGTTTGAACAGGTGGACTTTATTGCGGCGGAAGATACGCGCGTGACGTTGAAGCTGCTGAACCATCTGGGGATCAAAAAACCGATGGTGAGTTACTATGAGCATAATTTGAAAGAGCGCGGCGACCAGATTTTGGCGCGGATTGAAGCGGGAGAATCGTGTGCGCTTTGCTCGGACGCGGGAATGCCGGCGGTGTCTGACCCCGGCGAGCTGATTGTGAAGGATGCACACGCGAGGGGAATTCGTGTGGTGCCTGTTCCGGCGGCCAGCGCGGCGGTGACGGCGCTGTGCGTTTCGGGACAGGTAACGGGGCGCTGGGTGTTTGAAGGCTTTTTGCCCACCAACCGCCGCCAGAAAAAAGAGCGCTTGGATGCGCTGCAAAACGAAGAACGCACCGTGATTTTTTACGAAGCGCCCCACAAGCTGACGACAACGCTGGAGGATTTGGAAAAGGCGTTTGGGTCTGACCGCTCTTTAACGATTTGCCGAGAGCTGACCAAGCTGCACGAGGAAGTGCGTGTGACAACCGTAGGACAGGCGAATGCCTATTATCGCGAAAACCCGCCGCGCGGGGAATTTGTGCTTGTCATGGCGGGGGCAGCACCAAAAGTGCCGGAGGAAGTGACGCTTGAGGATGCCGTGGACTTTGCCCTGCAAAAGATGGAAGAAGGCATGAGTGCCACGGCTGCGGCCAAAGCAGCGGCTGCGGCTTCCCCGTTTTCTAAAAGCGAGATTTATAAGGCGTGTATCGAGAAAGGGGACGAACACGAATGAAATGGCTGGTGCTTTCCGACAGCCACGGAATGCGTGGCAGTGTATACGACATACTGGACAGTCACCCCGATGTAGCGGGACTGTTTTTCTTGGGCGATGGCTTGGATGACGTGGAATATGTGGAAAACACTCATCCCCATTTACAGGTGTATGCCGTGAGCGGAAATTGCGACAGAACGCGAGGAACATTGGAAGGCGTTGCCGATTGCGGCGGCGTAAAAGTATTTTATACGCACGGACATCTTTATGGGGTGAAATCGGCTTTGGGGCCGCTGTGCAAACGCGCTAAGGAAGAAGGGGCGGCGGTGGCGCTGTACGGCCATACGCACAACCCGCTGTGCGGTACGCAGGACGGTGTGCTGCTGGCAAACCCCGGCGCCGTGAGCAGCTTTCCTTCCCGATACGGCATTTTAACCGTGGAAGACGGTGTGCCGTCCTTTCAGCTGAGAATGATATAAAAAAAGCCAAAGCGGACTTTGTCCGCTTTGGCTTTTCGTTTGAAAAAGGGAAGTGCCCTTGTGTGATGAATCACAAGGGCACAAAAGGGGTATCTCTCTTGGTGTGAGGAGGAATCATGTACAGAGCTCGGATTGCGGCTCCCGTTCTCTGTGCTACCTATTATATCCGTGAATTGAGAGAGGAGTTTTACGCTTTTATGAATAAAATGTAAAACCGAAGAAGGCGGGCTTAAACCCGCTCGGGAGCAGCCATACACGCGCGCAGGGCTTGTTCTGCCTTGTCTAAATCGGTATGTTTATCGAGACGGTATTTGTCTTTTTCCAAAAGGGCGGCAAAAGTTTTGGGGGTATAATGCCCTGTGCTGCGCGGCACACCCAACACTGCTTTGGAATTAGTAAACACGCAAACGGTTTCCACCGGGATATTTTTCAGCTTGGCGGCAAACAGACAGTCGCGCACAACGCGCGTATCTGCCGCAGCACGAGTCATCGGGTTTTCAAACGAGGTGCGCACATCGTTTTTCACGCACACCCATTCTTCATCTGAAGCGTTTCCGTAAATCTCACCCGCCATGCCGTTGCATTTCACACACAAAATGCCAAACGGGCCAAGCACTAAAAAGTCAAGGTCGGCAAAACGACCGTTTTTTGCCAAATGTACGTCTTTGATGACGCGGCAGCCGTTTTCCCCGGCAAAGCGGCGGGCGGCAGAAAGCGGTTTTGCTGCGCGGGCGGCAGGAGAAAGATCTTTTGCAGGGGAAGTTAGGCCGTGATCCCGCCGGTAAAGCCAAAGAATGGCCGCAGCACTGACTGCGACAATCACTAACGCAAAAATTGAAATAATATCCAAAATAAAACCCTCCGTCCAGTTCGTTTCTCTTTTTACTTCAGTATAACATAAAGAAAAAAGCCTTGGCAATGCACAGCAGCACAGGAAAAAAGAAAAAATTAAAAAAAGGGTTGACATGGCTCGCATGACGTGATATTATAATAAGGCGCTCAGCGAGAGTGTGAAACAAAATATGCGCTGGTAGCTCAGTTGGATAGAGTGTTTGGCTACGAACCAAAAGGTCAGGGGTTCGAATCCCTTCCAGCGCACCAAAAAGCTTCGCTTTGAAAAAGGCGAGGCTTTTTTGTTTTCCAAAAGCATCTCGAAAGAAAAAATAAAAAAAATAAAAATTTTTTTCAAACACCTCTTTCATTTCAAAAAAAGTGTTGGATAACTGGCTACAAGAGCGGTTTCCGCACAAGGACGCCGGGAACGGCCGGGCGGAGATGCGATGGACATGCTTTTCTGGGTATCTGTTACCGCGCGCGGAAAAAGGCATGGCCGGAACAAAACCGTTTGAAGCGGGTAAGGAAGCCCGCACAACAAACAATAGGGCGAAACGCCCAAAACTAAGGAGGATTTTATTATGGGTATGGTAGTAAGAACCAATACGATGGCGAACAACGCGTTCCGTCAGTTGGGCATGAACAACAATCAGGTTAGCAAGAGCTTGGAGAAATTGGCTTCCGGTTACCGCATCAACCGTGCTGGTGACGACGCAGCTGGTTTGGCCGTCAGCGAGAGCATGAAGGCTCAGATCACTGGTTTGGAAGCTGCTTCTTCCAACAGCCAGGACGCCATCTCTTTGGTACAGACCGCTGAGGGTGCTTTGACCGAAGTTCATGACATGCTGAACCGCATGGTTGAGCTGTCGACCAAAGCCGCTAACGGCACTTACACCGACGCACAGCGCCAGAACTATCAGGACGAGATCAAAGAGCTGCAGGGCGAAATCGACCGTATCTCTAAGACCACTGAGTTCAACGGCCAGAAGCTGCTGGACGGCAAGCTGGGCAGCACAAGCAACGGTATGCCCATCGCTGTGACTGACATTGCTGGTACAGTAAACGGCGCTGCAATCACTGGCGGTACTGATGTTGCAGCAGCACAGACTGCGGTTAGCATCACAGGCGCAGGCGTTGACTTCGGCAGCGTAAGCGGCGACATTGCAAGCGTCACAATTTCTTATCGTGATGAGGACGGCAACAACAAGACTGTTACCGTTGAGTATCAGGTTACCGGCAACTCCGGCACAACCATCACTAACGTTACCAACGCTCTGTCCAGCAACAAAGAGTTCAGCGATGCTTTCACCGTTACAGCCAATGGTACCACGGGTCTTAACTTCACAGCTAAAACATCCGGAGCAGCTCCGACGATTAACAGCGTGACTGTGAACACCAAAAATAGCAGCAGCACTGCAAAGCTGGAGACAACCACCGAAGGTAAGGACGCAACGAAGTCCTTCAACATCGGCAGCACCTTCAAAGAGGGCGACAGCCTGACGATTGACGGCAAGACCTACACTTATGCGAAGGATGCCAACGGCTCCGACGGCAAGAGCTTCAGCGATATCGCTTCTTTGGTTATCGCAGCAGACGCAAACGGCGTGAAGCTGGATGTGGACAACGCTGGTGCTGTTACCGCTACGAAGGACGGCAGCAACGGCGGCGGCGGCCTGAGCTTCCAGGTTGGCGCAACAGCTGATGCTGACAACGTTCTGACTCTGAATGTTGCTGACATGAGCGCAACCGCTCTGGGCGTTGCTGATGTGGATGTTTCCAAGGTTTCCAGCGCACAGGCAGCGATTGACAAGATCAACAGCGCTATCGACACTGTTTCCAAGACTCGTTCCGGTTTGGGTGCTATGCAGAACCGTCTGGAGCACACCATCAACAACTTGGATACCACCGCAGAGAACCTGAGTGCTGCTAACAGCCGTATCCGCGATACCGATATGGCGAAAGAGATGATGCAGTACACTCAGATGAACGTTCTGGTTCAGAGCGCTCAGGCTATGTTGGCTCAGGCCAATCAGCAGCCGCAGTCTGTGCTCCAGCTGCTGCAATAATTTATTATTGCAAGCGCTTGGGCAAAGATTCTCTTTGCAAGCAAAAACCACACCGCTTCGGCGGTGTGGTTTCAGTTTGTCGAAAAAGCTTTGCTTTTTCACAAACTGAAACATTATCTAAAATGGAAAAGGGGGCTAGCCCCCTTTTCCAAGCCTTTTTCCCCTTGCAGCCTAGGTTCTTTCTGAATGAGGCGGCAGTTTTTCGACAGTCTCAAACCACACCGCTTCGGCGGTGTGGTTTTTTGTTTAGGGGGGCTATTTTAAAACAGGGAGAAATTTAATTAAAAAATCGGTGAATTTTCGGATAGATAAAATTCTTTTTAACTCTAGAAAAAAGAAATAGATTATGTTATTCTATTTTTAGAAGGAATAAAATTCTCTTGACCAATAAAAAGCCTTTTATAAATGATGTTAGAAAGAGCTAAAAGGTTGTGCGGCTATGGGCACATTGCATATTTCAAAAATTACAACTTCTATTGAAGAAAATTTTTCTTGTGGGAACGACAGCATTGATGACATGTTGAAGGATTCACTCTATTTAACGGCGCTTCGGCGTTGTTATGCTTATAAAATAACAGCGGATGGAGTTACTTTAGGTTATTATATGCTTGAGTTAAAAAGATTTCCGCTGAAGATATTTGACCCTCCTTTGGAGGATTACTCTGTAGGACATTATGAAGATATGTACGCGATGCATATCGAATATATTGCTATTAAAAAGAAATTCCAACGCCATAAAATAGGATCCGGCATACTGGAATATATCATTGCTACCATGCAGGACTTATCAATGGCGTGCCCTTTCCGGCTTTTAACAGTGAACGCTCTGCAAGATTTAGCCCATTGGTATGAATCGTTTGGCTTCAAAGTGGTTCATCAATATGAGGACAAACAAAACCCTGAAACTGTTTTGATGGTTCGGGATATGCTGACAACCGAAGAACTCGATGCGCTGGAGCAATTTTCAGAGCTTTAATAGAATCATTTATTTTGTAATATAATAATGATAAAAAGAACGGGGGAAAAGTCATGTTTGAGGAAACATATCAAATTTCCCGAGAGTTGACAGAGCAATTGCTGCATGAACTGTATCATCCTAACGTAAACGAAATTAAGCGTAATCATGAGATATTGGAAAAAGTGCGCCAAACAATGCATATCACAAGAGATGGTAACGGCGCCACGGTAGAATTTGATGATTTGGATTTATCTTTTTTAAATCAGCCCATGTATATTTCCGGCGATTTAGAGTGTCAGGAAAAGGATTTTGTTCAGCTTAACTGGACAAATGATGATAAGCATGCGCGATTTGTATTAGGAAAAGGCTCATTTTCGGCGGCATAAATTTTGAGGAGAACGGCGATGAACAATGTGCAGAATCAAGAGATAACTCCGATTCCGAGTTATTTTAATCTTCGGCCGGTTGTCTTTGACATGCTTTCTTTTGAAAGACACGGATTTCGCGGGGAAGCCAAGGAGATTAAAACGGAGTTTAGGCTTTCTTATGCCATCAAAAAAATAACGGATACGAATTATTGTGTGACGCTTCGTGCAACAGCGACTCGAAAAGAAGAGTACACTGCAACGGTTCAGATTAGCGGTTACTGTAATTTTGACGAAGCTTTACCGAAAGAAGCGGATACGGAAACACTTTTAAAAGAAAATGCTTTGGCAATTTTATTTCCGTACATTCGCTCCCAAATGACACTGCTGACCGCACAGCCGGAAGTTGAGCCGATTGTGTGGCCTGTGATGAATATTTTGGAGATGCTGAAAAAATCAGACGAGTAAAAATGGGAAAAAGGTTTGGAAAAGGGGGCTGAGCCCTCTTTTCCATTTTAAACAGGGATTCAGTTTGTGAAAAAGCAAAGCTTTTTCGACAAACTGAGAAGGCACCAAAACGGTGCCTTCTTTTTTTGTGCCTAGCAATTTCAAGCGCAAATTTAAGAGTTGGATGCGGATTTTTCTGCAAAGGCGTTATTCACGACGGCGTCGAACGCGGCGCGCTGGGAAAGTTCGCCTGCGCTTTCCATCACGGTTTGCAGACGGTCAAAGCTTTCCTTGCTCATTACCGGAGTTTCGCAATAGGCGCCGACTTTTTGATAATTTTCCACGGCGCTTGTGAGCAATTCCAAATCGGTGTCGGCAAAGTGCGGGGCAACCAGTTTTGCCACTTCCTCGGCAGAATGTGTTTTCACCCATGCTTCGCCCTTGGCAACGGCATTGGTAAAGCCCTGAATCAGCTCGGCATTTTCTTCCATATAGCTGCTTTTTGCAAAGTAGGCAGTGTAGGGCAAATCACCCACGGCATCGCCTACGGCGGCGACAATATAGCCCTTGCCCTCGGCTTGCAGACTGCTGGCTGCCGGTTCAAACACGGTGACATAGTCGGCGGTGCCGCCCAAGAATGCGCCTGTCATATTGTCAAACTGCACGGAGGTATCTAACAGCAAATCAGCGGCGGGGTCAAGGCCGTTTTCTTTCAGCGCATACTCAAACGCCATATAGGGCACGCCGCCCTTTCTTCCCGGCAGAATATGACTGCCTTTCAGCGACTGCCAAGTAAAGTCCGGCTGCTCGGTGCGGCCTACCAGCATACTGCCGTCGCGTTTCGTCAGTTGGGCAAATACCTGCGGGTAGTCGTCATTACCCTCATTATAGACATAGATACAAGCCTCCGGCCCTGCAAGGCCGATATCCATGCTGTCGGACAGCACAGCGCTCATCACCTTATCAGCGCCGCCGCCGTTGGAAAGCTCGATTTCGATGCCTTCCTCCTCGAAGTAGCCCAGCTCCATGGCGGCATACTGCGGCGCGTAGAAGATGGAGTGTGTGACCTCGCATAAACGGACGGTTTGCAGGTCGTTTTTGGAAGAACAGCCGGAAAGGGCAGCGGCGCACAGCGCCGCACCGAGAAAAAGGGAAAGGGCTTTTTTCATAATAATTCTCCTTTGATGGGGGCGTTTCTTTTTAGGGGGAAACGCCCTTGAATTTTTAATGCGAAGCAGAGCCGTAGCGGCGGCGCACTGCTTTTTGCAGCAGGCTGACTGCCTGATACATCGCCGCGGCGACAACGGAAAGGACGAGAACGCCCGTCATCACAAGATCCATGCGGAACACCTGCCCGCCATAGACGATGAGATAGCCGAGCCCCGCTTTGCTGACGAGAAATTCCCCGGCAATGACACCGACGAGCGAAAGGCCGATATTGATTTTCAAGGAATTAAAGAGGGTATCTAAATTGGACGGAAAGACAATTTTGGTGAAAACCTGCTTTCTTGTTGCGCCGAATGTGCGCGCCATTTTGATGGATTCGGGGTCGGTGTGGACGAACCCCGCCAGCATTTCCAGCACAGTGACAATCAGGCTGATGGCAAGCGCCATAAAGATAATAGCGCCGGTACCTGCGCCTGCCACGATGATGATGACGGGCCCGAGCGCGATTTTCGGCAAGCTGTTCAGCACAACAAGATACGGCTCGGCAACCCGTGCGATAAACGGCGACCACCACAGAATGACAGCGACAAAAACACCGATGACGACACCCAGCAAAAAACCGGTAAGCGTTTCGTACACGGTGACGCCGATATGCAAAAGCAGCTTGTTTTCAGAAAAGCGGGTAAGTGTATGCCAGATGCGGCTGGGCTGACTGAGGATGAAGCTGTCGATGACACCAACCCGGGCGAGCACCTCCCACAGCACAAAAAAGGCAATGAGAAAGCCCAGCTGACAGGTAAGCACAAGGCGCTTTTGACGCCGTACCCTGTCGAGATAGGCTTGCCGCGCCTTGGAAACCGGCGCGGCTTCATGTGTGGTCATCTTCTTTCAGCTCCTTCCAAAGGCGGTCAAAATACGGTGAGAAATTGGGATGACTGCGCGCGGTAAGCGGGGTGCGATCCCGCCCGAAGTCGATGGGCAGAAGCTCTTTCACATGTGCCGGACGGCCCGACAGCACCAGAATGCGGTCACCCATACTAATGCTTTCGGGAATGTCGTGCGTGACCATCAGCGTGGTGATTTTTTCACGCTTCAAAATGGAATAGACATCCTCAGTGACGCTCAGGCGCGTTTGATAGTCCAGCGCGGAAAACGCCTCGTCTAAAAGAAGAATTTCCGGCCCGGCGGCTAAAGTGCGGATGAGCGCGGCGCGCTGACGCATCCCGCCCGAAAGCTGGCGCGGGTATTTGTCGGCAAATTCCGCGAGGCCGTACGTTTCCAGCAGCCGGTCGGCACGCTCCACCGCACGCTCGGTTTTGGCGTGGCGGATTTCCAGCCCGAACAGGACATTGCTGCGAATGGTGCGCCACTCCAGCAGGTTGTCGCGCTGGAGCATATAGCCGATATGACCGGAAACACCGTCTACGGGTTTTCCGTGCAGCAGCACCCTGCCCGTGCTGGGGCGAATCAGCCCGGCAATGACGCTGAGCAGGGTGGACTTGCCGCATCCCGACGGCCCGACAATGCTGATCAGCTCGCCTTGCTCCACCGAAAAAGAAAGATGTTCAAACGCCGTCACCTCACCATTTTGCGCTTGGTAGGTGTGGCTGACATCTTCGATGCGAAGAATTTCCATACAATACCTCCTTTCCGTTTCTTGATAGGATGAACGGGGAAAACCCCTGCTTTAGTAGATGCAAAAAAGGTTTTTTTGGTGCATTGCAGTTTTTTGGTGTATAATAAAAAAGCAAATGAAAAAGAAACCCCTGAAAAGAGAATGCGGCAAACGCCGCTTTGCTGAGGGGGAGACGGAAAGCATGAAGGAGAGTTCAATGCGTTACGAGGAAATGAATTTACCCGAACCGCTGCGCCGTGCGGTGGAGCGAATGGGATTTGACGAAATGACACAGGTGCAGGAATTGGCGATTCCGCCGATGTGTGAGGGCTTCGATTTGATTGCGAAAGCGCCGACCGGAACCGGAAAAACGTGTGCGTTCGGCATTCCTTTATTGATGGGGCTGGACACAGAAAAAACACAGCCTCAGGCGGTAGTGCTTGCGCCCACGCGCGAACTAGCACAGCAGATTGCTGCCGAGCTGCGGGAGCTGGCGCACTTTATGCCCGCCGTGCGCATTGCGTGTTTATACGGCGGCGGAGACATGCGCCGTCAAACAGAGCGATTAAAAAAAGGCGTACAGCTGGTAGTGGCAACGCCCGGCCGTTTGATGGACCACATCAAGCGCGGCAATCTGCGCACAGACGCCGTGACGGACGTGGTGCTGGACGAAGCCGACGAAATGCTGAACATGGGCTTTTATAAAGACGTGGTGAAAATTTTGGACACGCTGAAAGCGCGCCGCCAAAGAAATCACCGTGCAGGCCGAGGCGCAGTCTGCCCCGCAGATTACGCAATACCGCATTTTGACCACAGGGCGAAACAAGCTGCCCGATGTGACGGCGATTTTGTCGCAAAAGGAGCGGCGGCGCGTGATGATTTTCTGCAACACGAAATACACCAGTGAAATGGTGGCGGGACAGCTGGCGGATTTGGGCTATGCGGCGGCTTGCTTAAACGGCGACATGGCACAAGGTGAGCGAAACCGCGTAATGAATGCGTTCCGCGAGGGCGGCGTGAAAATTTTGGTGGCGACCGACGTGGCCGCGCGCGGCATTGACGTTGCCGAAGTGGACGCCGTCATCAACTATGACGTGCCGACTTCCAACGAATATTACACCCACCGCATTGGACGCACGGGGCGTGCAAGACGGGTGGGAGAATCCTTTTTGTTATACATGAACGAGGAGCGTTTGCGCGTGCGTGATATGCTGCGGTACACCAAAAGCACCGCCACAGAAATGACCGTGACGGCAGACGGCGAACTGGTAACAGTGGAGGGACAGGCGTGACGCGCCCGTTTTCGGCGGCGCTGTGTGCGCTCAACGCAAAATATGTGCATTCCTCGCTCGCCCCGTGGTGCTTGCTGGCGGGGGTGCGGACGTTTGCGCCGCAGATAGACGCGCATGTGGTGGAAGGTACGGTGAATGAACCGCCCGAAACGGTTTTGGAACGGATTGCAAGCGGCGCGCCCGACGTGGTGACCTTTTCCTGCTATTTGTGGAACATTCGGCAGACGCTGGCGCTTGCCGAACCGCTCAAGCGCCGTTTGCCCGGTGTATGGATTGTGCTGGGCGGGCCGGAAGTGAGCTACTGCGCCGAAACGGTGCTGAACGAAAACCCGGCGGTGGATTTTGTGCTTTCCGGCGAGGGAGAAACGAGCGTCCCGGCGCTCCTTTCCTGCTTGGCACAGGGAAAAGCGCCGTGTGCGGATGAAGTGCCCGGCCTTTGCACGAGAGAACACACTGCCCCGCCGTGCGTACTTTCGGGCGAGGTGCCAAGCCCCTACACCCCGGAATATTTGAAAGCGCTGAACGGAAGAATTGCTTATTTGGAAACGAGCCGCGGCTGCCCGTTTACCTGTGCGTTCTGCTTGTCCGGGCGGTGCGGTACCCCGCGCTATTTTGAGCTAAAAGGGGTATATGAAAATATTTTGGTGCTGGCAAACTCCGGGGCGCAGACTGTGAAGCTGATTGACCGGACGTTTAACGCGAACCCGCGCCATGCAAACGCGATTTTGCGCTTTTTGCTTTCGCACTACGGCAAAGAAATTCCCGCCGGGGTGTGCTTTCACTTTGAGATTGCGGGCGACATTTTAACCGAGGAAACCATGGCGCTCTTGGCGCAAATGCCCCTCGGGGCGGTGCAGCTGGAAATCGGAATGCAAAGCTTCTGTGAGAAAACGCTGGAAGCCGTGCGCAGAAAAACGAACACCGAAAAGCTGAAAGCGAACATCCGCCGCTTGGTGGCGATGGGGAATATGCACATTCATATTGATTTAATTGCGGGGCTGCCCTATGAGGATGTGCCGACCTTTGCCGAAAGCTTCAACACGGCGTATGCGCTGGGCGCGGATATGCTGCAAATGGGGTTTTTAAAGCTCTTGCACGGCGCGGCGATGCGCGAAGAACCGCAGACTTTCCCGTGTGAGTTCAGAAAAGATCCTCCCTATGAAGTGCTTTCCACCCCGTGGCTGACGGCAGACGAGCTGACGATGCTGCACGGGGTAGAGGATGCGCTGGAACGCATGGTGAACAGCGGGCGCTTTCACCGCACGGCGGACTATTTTTTGGAGCGCACGGGGCTGACCCCGTTTGATTTGTTTCAGACGATTGGCAAAGCGGCGCATGAAGCAGGGGTGGACGGCCACGGCATACCGCTGGATGAATATACCGCCTTTTTGCTGGAGACCGCCCCGCGCCTTTGGTCGAGCGTGACGCGCGAAGCTTTGCGCGACGTGATGGTGTGCGACCGATTAGAGAGCAATGCGACGGGACGCTTGCCGCTTTGTCTGCACATTGCCGACCCGGCGCTGGGGCAGACGGTGAAGCGTTTGGCGGCGCTCAGTCCGCCGCGCCCCGGTGTGCGGCGCGGGGTGGCGATTTTGTACACCGAGCGTCAGGCTGTGTATGTGGATTACGAAAACAAAAACCCGAAAACCGGGCGTTTTGCCCTGCGGCGTGTGGATTTGGACACGCTGTGAGGGATGAGGGAATAAACCTATTATTGTACAAAAATCAGTTGATACAATTTGTTTTTTGTGATATAATAGCGCGAATTGCGGAGCATAGGAGGTGTCGGCTGTGACAAAAAATAAATTAGTAGCTCCAGTGGTAAAGTGGGTTGGAGGCAAACGACAGCTTTTAGATGAAATTACTCCTTTGCTTCCGAAGCGAATAACATCATATTGCGAACCATTTTTAGGTGGAGGGGCTGTTTTTTTCTCCATCCAACCTAATAAGGCGATTGTCAATGATTTGAATGAAGATTTGATAATGGTTTATGAAGTTATTCGAGATGATGTAGAGAGTTTACTTCAATCATTAAAGCAGCACGAAAATACAGCAGAGTATTTCTACGAAATTCGCGATATGGATAGAGATAAAAATGTGTATCGTTCGATGTCTAAAATTGAGAGGGCTTCAAGATTACTATATCTCAACAAAACTTGTTTTAATGGATTATTTAGAGTGAATTCTTCAGGGGAATTCAACTCTCCTTTTGGTCACTATAAAAATCCTAATATTGTAAATGAGCCTGTTCTCAGAGCAGTAAGCCACTACTTTAATACGAATAGCATTGTATTCTGTAATGAAGATTTCTCTGAAACACTTAAGCGTTTAAAAAAAGGTGCTTTTGTGTACCTTGATCCTCCATACGATCCAGTTTCAGATACAGCCAGCTTTACAGGGTATAACAAGGGTGGTTTTGATAAAAATGAACAGATTCGATTAAAACAATGTTGTGATGAATTAACACAACGCGGTATTAAATTTATGCTTTCCAATTCTGCAACGCAGTTTATTAAAGAACTGTATGAAGAATATGAAATTACCATTGTAAGGGCAAAACGAGCAATCAATGCGAATGGAAGTAAGCGCGGTGCTGTGGAAGAGGTGCTAATTAGAAATTATGGGACTGAATGATTCTGCATGGGAAAAGCTTTTTGATAAGTACGATATACTAAATGAAGTTGCAAGAAACGGCCAGTTTATTATTTCGGCGGGTCAGATCAAAGAATTTCGTGAGCCAAGACTAATGACTAAATTTGACCACAAAGTTAATCTTCCAAAGGTTTTTACTAACAATCAATTGGCCATTTTACCTATTACGCGTGGCGATTATGTTATTTCTTCATTTCAAGCATACAAAGAATTTGAAGAACCTTCCAATAAGATTGAAAGAGTTTCTATTCCTGCCCATATCCAAAGTTTAATGCCGCAATTTCTTTTGAGTGAAGCGATTGCACTCAATTGTGCAAATGCCTGTGGAATTTTAGAAGATTTTTTGGAAGATGAAGAATTGACGGCAACGGTCAGTGGGCGAATGAGTTCAGGGGAGTTTGATTTCAATATCAATACCAAGTTGGGAACAAGAATGGTATCTGTTGCAAACTCACAGATAGAAATTGATGCCGCATACGAGGGTATTAACTACCTATCTCTTTTTGAAGCGAAGAGAGATTTATCAGACGATTTCCTTGTTAGGCAGTTATACTATCCGTTTCGAGTTTGGAATAAAAGAGTGACCAAACCTATAAAGTCGGTTTTTCTTGTTTTTTCTAATGGGATTTTTAATCTTTACCAATATGAATTTTCTGATCCTCAAAATTACAGTTCTCTGAAGTTGATAAAGCAGAAAAACTATATGATTGCAACTGAAATTACTTTGATGGATATTGAAAATCTTCTGAACCGTATGCCGGAAACTCAAGAGGCAGATATTCCATTCCCACAAGCAGATACAATTTCCAGAGTAATCAATTTGGTTGAGCTGTTAAAGGATAATCCAATGAGTAAAAGTAGCATTACAAGTAAGTATGCCTTTGATGCTCGGCAAACAAATTATTATACTGATGCAGGAAGATATTTAGGATTGATTCAGAAATACTGCGTAAATAATGATAATGATATTAGGTTTAAATTATCAGAAAAAGGTTGCTGTATAATGAACCTTCCGTATCGAGAGCGGCAGCTTGCGATTGCTTCACAGATATTGCAGCATCGACCCTTTCGAGAAACACTGCGGCTACATTTGAAAAATGGTGTAATGCCGGATAAAAAAATTATTGTTCAAATTATGAAAAAATCTGATATATATCGCGTTGCTGCTGATAGTACATACTTTAGAAGAGCATCTACGGTTATGAATTGGGTAAGTTGGATTTTAGGATTGATTGACGGCGAATAGTTTTATATTAGTATGACGTTTTTCAGTATAAAACAGAAATAAGAAAAATGCTAAAGGTCATTGTTCTATGTTAAAAAGTGGAACAATGACCTTAGTTAATATATTTTGCCTTATTGTCAATAATTTAAAACGAAAAAGAAATGCGCGGGAAAATCATGATTGACAAGCCGGGGTTTGAATGGTAAAATAAATCGAAATAAAGCTTTGTTTTCTGCCGGTGAGCGGCGGAGGCAAAGCGGTGCGAAAGACCCGAACAGGAGGAAGCCGAGCATGCTGAAACGAAATCAAAAGTTTTTTCCGGCGGTTGGTTTCGGGGGTTCGTGTTTTTGTTTTTAGATGTTTCGTCTTTTCCTTTTTTTGGGAAAAGATTTTTTTTTGCCCTGCCGCAGGGCGTAAAGACAGGAAAGGGAGGATGCTGATATGCTGATTCGCAACGCAGTTTTGGTGGATGCCGAAGGCCGCCGCCGCGGAGATCTTCTTGTGGAGGACGGCGTAATCCGGGAGATTGGGGAAAACTTACAAGCCCCGGAAGGCTGTGAGGTAATTGATGCAAACGGCTGCACGGTAATGCCCTCGTTTGTCGATTTGCACGCGCATTTCCGCACACCCGGTTTTGAGTACAAAGAGGACATTGAAAGCGGAAGCCGCGCGGCAGTGCGCGGAGGATACACCTTTGTAAACTGCATGGCGAACACGCGCCCCGTTTGTTCCAACGCGGCACAGGCGCAGAGTGTGATGGACGAAGCCGAGCGCATTGGCCTTTGCAGCATCAACCAATGTGTATCCATCACGAAAGATTTTGACGGCGAGAGCATCGGCCATCTGCGCGCTTTGCCGAAAAACCTGCGCTTTATCAGCGACGACGGCAAAGGGGTGCGCTCCTCCAAGGTGATGTTTGACGCAATGACCATTGCTGCCGAGCGCGGCCTGTGCGTGATGAGCCACGCAGAGGATATGGATCTGTCGCCCATTGACTACCGCTTAGCGGAAAACTTGGAAACAGCGCGCAACCTTTATATTGCGATGTCCACGGGCGCACATCTGCACATGTGCCATGTCAGCACCAAAGAGGCGATGGAAGACATTGTAACCGCGCGCCGCCGGGGTGTGAATGTGACGTGTGAAGTAGGCCCGCACCATATTTGGTTTTACGATTTTAACTACCGCGTAAACCCGCCGATTCGCGAAAAGGCGGACGTAGATTTCTTAATTGACTGCATGATGCGCGGCGAGGTGGACGCGATTGCCACCGACCACGCCCCGCACACCGCCGAGGAAAAAGAAAAAGGTGCGCCGGGCATGGTAGGGCTGGAGACGGCGTTCGGCGTATGCTACACAAAGCTGTGCCGCGAACACGGTATGAGCCTGGAAGCGCTCAGCCGCATGATGAGCGCGCGCCCGGCCGAGATTATGGGCTTGAACCAAGGCTTATTAAAGCCCGGCATGAAAGCCGACCTCGTGATGGTAGAGCTGGACGAGCCTTACACGGTTCATGCGGCGGATTTTGCCGGAAAAAGCAAGAACACACCCTTTGACGGCGTGACCCTTTGGGGCAGCGTATGCCGCACGGTAAAAAGCGGCCGCACCGTTTACGAGAAAACGCAGGAAACAAACGAGAAATAAGAGGGACAAAGCGCCCGTGACAACATTTTAGGAGGTTTTTCACATGACTCAGATGGACAGACTTTATGAAGCCGTAGCGGCAAAAGGCCCCGTTTGTGTGGGACTGGACACCGATTTTTCCTATCTGCCCGAAGGCTATGCCGACAACACCAAGACAGCCGGTGAAAACCTGGTGCGCTTTAACCGGGAAATCATTGACGCGACCCGCGAAGTGGCGGGCTGCTACAAGGTACAGATTGCTTATTATGAAGCGCTGGGCATGGACGGCATGATGGCTTACCGTGACACGCTGGCTTATCTGCGCGAAAATAAGCTGCTCACGATTGCCGACATCAAGCGCGGCGACATTGCCAAAACCGCCGAAATGTATGCAAAAGCCCACTTTGAGGGCGATTTTGAGGCGGACTTTATCACACTGGCACCGTATATGGGCTTGGACAGCCTCAGCCCGTACCTGCCCTACATGGAAAAGAGCGGCAAGGGTGCGTTTGTGCTGTGCCGCACCTCGAACGGCGGCGCGAAAGACTTTGAGTATGAGAAGCTGGCGGATGGCCGCCACGTGTATGACCTGGTGGGCGACAAAGTGACCGAGCTGGGCAAGGCTTACATGGGCGAACACGGCTATTCCTCCATCGGTCTTGTCATCGGCGGCACCCACATTGAGGAGGCCAAGGAGATTCGCGCGAAATATCAAAACTCCTTCTTCCTGATTCCGGGCTACGGCGCACAGGGCGGCAAAGCCGAGGACATTGCGCAATATCTGCAAAAAGGCAACGGCGGCGCGGTGAACTCCAGCCGCGGCATTTTGCTGGCATACAAAAAGCAGGAAGGCGTGCGCTTTGACGAGGCTGCTTACCGTGAGTGTGTAGACATGAAAGGAGCGATTGCTGATGCGTGCGCAAAACTTTGAGGCGAAGGTTTTGAGCAATGCGGCCTGCGCCGCAGATATTATGCTGATGGATGTGCAGCTGCCCGAAGGCGCAAAGCTGCCCAAAGCGGGACAGTTTTACATGCTGCGTGCCTGGGCGGCTGACGAAGCGCCGCTGCTTTCGCGCCCCATCAGCGTGTTCTCGTGCGACAAAGACGCGCGCACGGTGAGCTTTTTATATCAGGTGAAGGGCATCGGCACAAAAAAGCTTGCCGAGCGGAAAGACGGCGATGCACTGATGCTGACCGGCCCGGCCGGAAACGGCTTTTTGCTGGAGGGAACCACGGCTGTGGTGGTTGGCGGCGGCATTGGCACCGCGCCCTTGTACCAGCTGGCAAAAGAGCTGAAAGAGGCGGGTGTGATTGTAGACGCGATTTTAGGCTACCGCGACGAGCCGTACTGTGTGGCGCAGTTTGAAAGCGTATGCCGCCGCGTGAGTGTAGCGACCGACACCGGAAGCGTAGGCCACAAGGGTTTTGTGACCGACCTGCTGATACCGGAGCATTATGACACCGTTTACATCTGCGGCCCAGAAATTATGATGGAAAAGGCCGCCAAGATGGCGCTGGAAAAAGGCGTGCGCACTTATGTGAGCAAAGAGGCAAAAATGGCTTGCGGCGTGGGTGCTTGCCTCGGCTGCACCTGCAAAGCAAAAGAGGGCGGCGTGTCCGTTTGCAAAGACGGCCCTGTTTTTGAAGGGAGTGTGTTCTATGGCTGAGATTCCTTCCCTGCTGCGCACGGAGCTGTGCGGCGTGACGATGAAAACGCCGGTGATTGGTGCATCCGGCACTTACGGCTTCGGCTTTGAATACGCCGAAATGCTCGATTTGAACTGGGTGGGCGCGGTGTCCGGCAAAGGGCTGACCTTAGAGGGCAAATATGGCAACACAGGCGAACGCCTGTGGGAAACGCCGTCCGGCCTGATTAACTCCATCGGCTTGCAAAACCCCGGTGTGAAGCACTTTATTGAAAAAGAGCTTCCCGAAATGAAAAAGCACAGCCCGGCGGTGATGGCGAATTTAGGCGGCAGCACCGTGGAAACCTATGAGGAAGGCGCACGCCTTTTGGACGCGAGCGACGTGGATTTCATTGAGCTGAATATCAGCTGCCCCAACGTTAAAGCGGGCGGCATTGCATACGGTGTGAAAGCCGACAGCGCCCGCGAAGTGGTGCGCCGCGTGCGCGCCTGCACCACAAAGCCGCTGGTGGTGAAAATGAGCCCGAACGCCGAGAATATTGTGGACATGGCGCTGGCATGTGAGGAAGCGGGCGCAGACGCGCTGAGCCTGGTGAACACCTTCCAGGCGATGGCGATTGACATTGAGCGCCGCCGCCCGGTGTTTGACAATATTTTTGCGGGGCTGTCCGGCCCTGCCATTCGCCCGATTGCGCTGCGCATGGTGTATCAGGTATGCAAAGCGGTGAAGGTTCCCGTTGTGGGACTGGGCGGCATTGCCACGGCGCATGACGCGCTGGAATTTATCATGGCGGGTGCAACCGCCATTCAGGTGGGAACGGCAAACTTTGCCGACCCGCAGGCTTGCGAGAAAATTGCGCGCGGAATGGCGCAGTGGATGGAAGATCACGGTGTTAAGAGCCTTGACGAAATTCGGGGCGCGGCACTGTAAACACAAAAATGATGACAGAAGGGCAGGAAATGACAATGGAACGTAATTTGGAAATTTTGAAGAGCTGTGACGCATTTTTGGAGGGTCACTTTTTACTGTCCTCCGGACGCCATTCCAGCGCTTACTGCCAGATGGCGTATTTGCAGCAGTATCCCGACAAATGCGCTGAAGCAATGAAAAGCGTGGCAGACCAGCTGCGCGATATGGAGATTGATGTGATTGTCGGCCCGGCGATGGGCGGCATTGTGTACGCTTATGAGCTGGCACGTCAGCTGGGCAAACGCGCCATCTTTACCGAGCGCGTGGACAACGTGATGACCTTGAAGCGCTTTGCCATTGGGCCCGGTGAGCGCTGCCTGATTGCCGAGGACGTTGTGACGACGGGTATTTCCTCGCTGGAGACAAAGCGCGTGATTGAAGAAGCCGGCGGCGTGTGCCTGGGCATTGCCTGTGTAGTAGACCGCACCAAAGCGGATGCACCGTCTCCCATTGACATTCTCGCCAGCGCGGTGAAGCTGGATTTGCCGAACTATCTGCCGGAGGAATGCCCCATCTGCCGTGAGGGTAAGCTGCCGCTGGTACACTTGGGCAGCCGTAAGATGAAAGAGGAAGCCAAGCAGACCCTGTGAGCCCCGGCAAGCAGAACAAACCATCAGAAAGGAAAAGAGGATTGACAATGAAGGCTTTGATTGTGCTTGCAAACGGCATGGTATTTGAGGGCGAAAGCTTCGGCGCTGAGGGAACGCGCGTAGGTGAAGTGGTATTCAGCACTGCGATGGCCGGGTATGAGGAGACTCTGACCGACCCGAGCTACTACGGCCAGATTATTACCCAGACCTACCCCATGATTGGCAACTACGGCGTGACGGAAGAAGACGCCGAGTCGGCAAAAATTTGGGCGTTTGGCTATATCGTGCGCGAAAAATGCGATGTACCGTCGAACTTCCGCTGCAAAAAGACCATCAGCGACTTTTTGAAAGAGCAGAATATCATTGGCGTGAGTGGTGTGGACACGCGCCGTTTGACCCGCATTCTGCGTGAATCGGGCGTGATGAACGGCGCAGTGACCACGGAATATGAAAGCGCCGAGGCGGCACTGGCTGACACCGCGCTGATGGAAGAAATTAAAAATTATAACGTGGTGAACGCCGTGGACAGCGTGAGCACCAAAGAAAAACAGGTGTACAACGAGGACGGCGCTTATCATGTGGCGTTGTTTGACTTTGGCTATAAAAACAACATTCGCCGCAGCTTAGTGGAGCGCGGCTGCAAGGTGACGGTGGTGCCCGCCCGCACGACTGCCGAGGAAATTGCAAACGGCGGTTTTGACGGCATCATGCTTTCCAACGGCCCGGGAGACCCTGCCGAAAACGTGGAAATCATTGAGAACCTGAAAAAAATCACGCACTTGGGCTTGCCGGTGTTCGGCATTTGTCTGGGACATCAGCTGACGGCTTTGGCGCACGGCGCAAAGACCGAAAAGCTCAAATACGGTCATCGCGGCGTAAACCAGCCGGTGACGGATTACGCGAAAGACCGCACCTATATCACCAGCCAAAACCACGGTTATGCGGTGGTGTCGGAGAGTGTAGATGCAAGTGTAGGCGAAATCAGCCACGCGAACGCCAACGACCGCACGGTGGAGGGAATCCGCTACAAGGACATTCCCTGCTTTACCGTACAATTCCATCCCGAAGCATGCGGCGGCCCGCGCGACACGGGATACCTGTTTGATGAATTTGTCGCAATGATGCGCGCGCAGAAAGGGGAAGCATAAGATGCCCAAAGATCCTTCGATTAAAAAAGTTTTGGTGATTGGCTCCGGCCCGATTATCATTGGACAAGCCGCTGAGTTTGACTACTCCGGCACACAGGCCTGCCGCGCTTTAAAAAGCGAGGGCATCGAGGTGGTTTTGATTAACTCGAACCCCGCCACCATTATGACTGACACCAACATTGCCGACCGCGTGTATGTGGAGCCGATGACGGTGGAGATTTTGGAGCGCATCATTGAAAAGGAAAAGCCGGACTCCATTTTGCCGAACCTCGGCGGTCAGACCGGCTTAAACCTGGCGATGGAGCTGCACCGCAGCGGCTTTTTGGAAAAGCAGGGTGTGCGTCTTTTGGGCTGCCGCCCCGACACCATTGACCGCGCGGAGGACCGCCAGCTGTTTAAAGACACGATGGAGAAGCTGAACCAGCCCATTATTCCGTCCAAAGTGGTGGAGACGCTGGAGGACGCTTTGAGCTTTGCCGAGGAAATTGGCTACCCCGTGATTGTACGCCCGGCGTTTACGATGGGCGGCACAGGCGGCGGCATTTGCGACGATGCCGAGCAGCTGCGCGAAATCGGCACGAACGGCCTGCGCCTTTCGCCCATTCATCAGGTGCTGATTGAAAAGGGCATTGCGGGCTGGAAGGAAATTGAATATGAAGTGATGCGCGACGCCAAGGGCAACGTGATTACCGTTTGCAACATGGAGAACTTTGACCCTGTTGGCGTTCACACGGGTGACTCCATTGTTGTGGCTCCCAGCCAGACGCTGACCGACAAGGAATATCAAATGCTGCGAACGGCGGCGCTCGATATCATTACGGAACTCGGCATTGAGGGCGGCTGCAACTGCCAGTTTGCCTTGAAGCCGGACAGCTTTGAGTATGCCGTGATTGAGGTCAACCCGCGTGTGTCGCGTTCGTCTGCGCTTGCGTCCAAGGCGACGGGCTATCCCATTGCGAAGGTGGCAACGAAAATTGCCATTGGTTACAGCCTCGATGAAATCACCAACGATGTGACCGGGCAGACCTGCGCTTGCTTTGAGCCGGCGCTCGACTACTGCGTGGTGAAATTCCCGAAATGGCCGTTTGATAAATTTGTTTACGCCAACAAGGCGCTCGGCACTCAGATGATGGCGACGGGCGAAGTGATGGCGATTGCCAACAGCTTTGAACACGCTATGATGAAGGCGGTGTCCTCGATTGAGCTGGGCTTGGAAAGCATGACCATGCCTTCGCTGGCCGAGCTGTCCGACGAGGAAATTGTCGAAAAGCTGAACGTTTGCGACGCCGACCGCAGCTTTGCAGTATACGAGGCCATTAAGCGCGGCGTTTCGTTTGACGTGATTTATGCCGCGACAAAAATTGACCGCTGGTTCCTTGCCAAACTGAAAAATTTGGCGGATGTGGAATTGGCGCTGGCAAAGGAGACGCTGACCACCGCGCTTTACCGCAAAGCGAAAAAGCTGGGCTTTATGGACAAAACCATTCGCCGCCTGTCGGGGCAAGAGCTGCCCGAAGTGTTGAACGCAGGCTTTAAGATGGTTGATACCTGCGCCGCGGAATTTGACGCAAAAACGCCTTATTTCTATTCTTCTTTTGACGAGGAGAACGAGGCGGAGCAGTTCATTAAAGCACACGAGACCGGCAAGAAAAAGGTGCTGGTATTCGGTTCCGGCCCCATCCGCATTGGACAGGGCATTGAGTTTGACTACTGCTCGGTACACTGCACTTGGGTGCTGAAAAAATACGGCTGTGAAGCGGTGATTGTCAACAACAACCCCGAGACGGTTTCCACCGACTTCGACACCGGCGACCGTTTGTACTTTGACCCGCTGACCCCGGAAAGCGTGGACCACATCATTGCCACGGAGAAACCGTGGGCTTGTGTGGTGCAGTTCGGCGGACAGACGGCGATTAAGCTGGCAAAGCATCTCACCGAAAAAGGCGTGAAGATTTTGGGCACACCGTCCGATGCCATTGACGAGGCCGAGGACCGTGAGCGATTTGACGCCCTTTTGGAGAAGTGCGGCATTCCGCGTCCGAAGGGACTCACTGTTTACACCTGCGAGGAGGCACTGGAGGCCGGCAAACAGCTGGGCTACCCGGTGCTGCTGCGCCCGTCCTACGTTTTGGGCGGCCAGAACATGATTATCGCCTACAATGAGGCTGACGTAAAAGAATACATGGCCATTATCACCAGCCACGTTGAGATGGACAACCCCGTTTTGGTGGATAAGTATCTCATGGGTACCGAATGTGAAGTGGACGCCATCTGTGACGGCGAGGACTTCCTCATTCCCGGTATGATGGAGCATGTGGAACGTGCGGGCATTCACTCCGGCGACTCGATTTCTGTCTATCCGCCGCAGAGCTTGAAGCAGAAGGTGCAGGCAACGATTATCGACTACACCGGACGTTTGGCGCGTGCGCTTAAAGTGGTTGGCTTGATGAATATTCAGTTCGTCATTTATAATGATGAAGTGTATATCATTGAGGTGAATCCGCGTTCTTCGCGCACGGTGCCGTATATCAGCAAGGTAACGGGTGTACCCATGGTGGATTTGGCCGTGCGCTGTATGCTGGGCGAGCGTCTGCGCGATTTGGGCTATGGCACGGGTCTGTATCCGTCCGGCGAATACTGCGCGGTGAAGGTGCCGGTGTTCAGCTTCTCCAAACTGCATAATGTGGACACCCAGCTGGGACCGGAGATGAAATCTACCGGTGAGGTACTGGGTATTGCCAAAAACTTTGAGGATGCGCTCATCAAGGGCCTTGTGGGTGCCGGTTATCAGATGCGCAAACCCGGTGAGGGCAAATGCTGCGTTCTGACCGTGAAAGACTCCGATAAGCCCGAGCTGACGGCGATTGCATCGGATTTGAAAGCGATGGGGTACAAGCTGTATGGTACTTCCGGCACGGCTGACCACTTGAACCATAATATGGTTCCGTGCAGCCATGTGCGTAAGCTGAGCGAGGAGCATCCGAATTTGCAGGATCTTTTAGAGAGCGGCAAGGTGGACTATGTCATTTCTACTTCGTCAAAGGGGCGTATTCCCACGGCGGACTCGGTGAAGCTGCGCCGCAAAGCGGTAGAGCTGAGCATCCCGTGCTTGACGGCGATTGACACCGCTAATGTGCTGGTGCGCTGCTTGAAATCGGGCAAGACGCTGCGCGATGTGGATATTGTGGACATTGCCGATATTTTAAAGTAAGATAAGAAGAAGGCGCTCTGTTTGCACTCATGTGCAGGCAGGGCGCTTTTTTGTGATTGTTTTGTTGTTGCAATTTTAAGAAAGCACTTTATGATAAAAGAAAAGGAGGTTGGGAACCATGGGAAAAGAAAGATGGCTAGTAACTCTCGGCGCAGCGCTTTTGATGATTGGTGTAATAGGGGCAGGGGACAAGATAGGAAATTATCATGAAATTCAGACAGAAGTGGAAGTAGTGCAGTATTGGAAGGAATCCGACAGCGTTCTGGCGACAACCGGAGAGCAAGGGGGATTATTTACTTTTCAAATGCCGCAAAGCGGTGATATGGCAACGGGAGCAGACCTGACAAGATGCGGAACACTGCTGCGCATAACAGGGGGTGAGGAATGGCTGACGAGTTATCCAATGCAATATCCCAATGTAAGGGAAGTAGAGTATATAGGAATGAGGGAAGATTTTGTCAAAACGTATTTTGATGGATTAAAGAAAAAGACACAGGGAATGGAGCAGCAGGAAATTGTGGATGAGGTAGAGAAGATAACAGAATTAAATGAAGGGGAGAAAGAAGGACTGGTGTATTTGATTTGCAATGAACAGGGGATTTGGTAAGAAGGGTTAGAGAGAAGGGAAAGAGGTATAGAAGGCAGAAAAACAAGAAAAACAGAAAAAATTGAATTTTTTTAGAAAAAGGTGTTGACAATGGGAGAAAAGCGTGGTATTATATACAAGCTGTCCGGTGAGGACACGGCGGAACGCTGAAAAGCAGCGGTGAGAGAAACGGCCGAGAGG